>Ga0182024_10005431_pt1 | contig 28603 bp, 24 predicted proteins | sample P32metaG_FD_120480 | JGI IMG/M metagenome (GOLD analysis project Ga0182024, IMG submission 120480) | Permafrost microbial communities from Stordalen Mire, Sweden - P3-2 metaG (Illumina Assembly) | ecosystem: Environmental > Terrestrial > Soil > Wetlands > Permafrost | place: Sweden: Stordalen...
AAATAAATCGCCGCTCTGATGATCGCGTAAGGTTAGCATGACGCTACTGTAGCGCCACGTCCAGAATCAACAAGGGCAACTCGCGGGACTTTTTGCCGGCCCGTCAACATTTGGTTATATCTCAAATTACTTGAACAACAATGTCTGTAATTGGGCAGTCCCCGCAGGCGATCCTAAAACTCTTTGCCAATCGTGCCGACTGACGCGTGTCATTCCTAATCTCGACCAACCTGAGTACAAAGAGGCCTGGTTCAAATTGGAAATTGCCAAGCGCCGGCTGGTTTACACCTTGATGTATCTCAAACTTCCGCTCATGAATCGGGTAGAAGATCCAAAGCGAGGTCTTGCATTCGAGTTTCTGGCGGACAGCGACATCGTGTCGCAAACCCAAAATGAAAAGCCTGCTCCCGTCTTTACCGGTCACAACAATGGTGTGATTACCATAAATATTGCCGAGGCCGATGATGCCGAGCGCGAGAAGCGCCGTCAGCAAATGCACGAACCGTACCGCACTTTGCTAGGTCATTTTCGGCACGAGGTCGGGCACTATTATTGGGATCGATTGGTTAAAGACAGTGAATTTCTCGACCCCTTCCGCAAATTATTCGGCGACGAACGACTAGATTATGCACAATCGTTGAAAAATTATTACGCTCAGGGGGCGCCCGCCGATTGGCAACAGCAGTTCGTCTCCACGTATGCCAGTTCCCATCCATGGGAAGACTGGGCCGAAACGTGGGCCCACTACCTACACATAGTCGACACGTTGGAGACTGCTGCCGCCTGCGGACTGTCCCTGCGTCCGTTTCGCAAAGACGAGCCCACGCTCAAAAAGGCCCCGGAACCAGGACCGAACCGTAACGAATCGTTCGGTACAATGGTCGACAATTGGTTTCCGTTGACCTACATGATGAACAACCTGAATCGAGGACTTGGCTTGCCGGACGGCTATCCTTTTGTATTGTCATTCGCAGTCATCGACAAGTTACATTTCATACACGATATGATTGCTAAATGCATTCAACAGCCTTTGCAACAGAACAACACACCATGACTATTTTCTAAAGATTCTTTCTCGGTGCATCGCCGGTCCATACGCCACTTTTTGGGTGACTAATCGCAGCATTTTTCGGTTCCAAGGTAAAGCACGTTGGTCACATCGTCAGCTGCAGCTTGAAGCCGTATAGAGACGACGGTCATGTGCCAAAAATCGTACGGTTAAGGGCACGTCTACAGCGTGCCGAGACGTCATCCGTTTCTGAGAAAGACGGTTAAGGCAGATTCTTTCCCGCCGGATGCTTCGTCAAACCAACAATTCTCAGGACGATTTGACTCAGCAGCGTGCTGCAACGGCGAACTCACGTCGGTGTGTCGGAACGGACGCGCGCAAGGTAGCCCGAGAGCACCGGACACTCGGAGTAAATGGTCCTGGGATTGGGCGCCCGATGCCGCGGTCGGCAGGAGCAGATTGATCAGCTATCTCCTGCCTGCTGTCTGATGAGCTGCGGCCGTATGGTCCGGTGTTGCTGGGGTCATCACTGAATTCCATACCCAGATCGCGAAAGTAATCGTCAGCACCGAAACGACCAGTAACAACAACTTGCCCACGGAACGTGGCAAGAAGTGCCGAGCGAATTTGGCTTCGGGCGAATAATAGCCAACCTCACGTTTGATTTTACGTTTTTCGTTCCCCCACCAACGAAACGGCTTCAGAATCGCAGTAATTCCCAATTCGCGCTTGATCCGTTTCTCTTCCTTGGTGATGCCTAATGCGGTCCGCAGAGACGTGCGACGGTATCGGATCGGGGACATGTTGGCTCCTTCTGTGCCGTCAGCAATTCGGGATTCGGGAACTGTTTACTTGACCCTCAAAGGGCCGGGTTATACCTAGAATCCTAAGATGATAGAATGGCAATTTGGCATCTTGTCGAGGTCATCTTCTTTGTAGAAGTCTGCGCAGCCAACTAACAGCTGCCAGCGATACGGCTTCCGCCGTCCCGCTACCATAGAGAGTGGTTCAACACTTTGAGTGGCAGCCGCGGGCCATCCAGGCAATCCCAACATCCGGTCTGACTGCGAGCAAATGCCTCTTGATCGAGAACGTCGTCGACCAACATATACCTTTTTACTGGTTGATCGTCATTTATTTCTTGCCGTTCCAATTCTGCCTGGCGAGCTACGGCATCCGCTTGAGCATCTCGCGCCAGCGAATATAATACTTCCAGAAAACGCGCGCACGCCGTCATCTTCAATGTTGGATGTGATCAAATACCGAAAGCACTTGCCGATTCAAATTGACTTCGGTGAGGCGAAGACTGTGGCCATTGTTCTCAGTATGATCGGCCTGAATTTCCGGCTGACGCAGGACATGCGGAATGCTGCCAAGATGCTTGGTTTAGTATATCTGTCCATTGCCCAGACAACGATATGCGCAATGAAGCTGGCGGAGCCGGTATTGCCATCTGTTAAAAGCTGAGCAAGGCCCGATACTCTGGCAGCACGCGCACTTGGTTGAGCTGCAGCACTTCACGCTGCTTGGAAAAGTCGGGAACCGCGGAAACCGACAAGTCTGGCAGGAACGGCGCATCTTTGTAAATGGGCCGAAACGAAATATACATTCCGTCTTCGGCCAGCCGCGCTAAGAATCGCTTTAAGCCAATCCGCCACGGCTGTCCAAAATAAAAATGGTCGTCGACAAGTTCGCCGTTTATAAATGCCAGCCCCACGTCCCCTGTGTAATCGATATCTAAGAAGACGTCGTTAATTCCGTCGGGCAACGAAGATTTGTCGCTACTCAGCGTCAACGTTTTCCGGTCGGCCACTTTGGCATGTACAAACGGTTCCACCTCCGGCAACATTAAACTATAGGCCGATATGGAGCGATGCGGCGACGATGCATCGGAAAGTGATGCGCCTTGATACTGCGGCGCCTGCCGTAGTGTCGGATAAACTGCCAACGAAAGGATGTTGTTACCGGTACTGCAAACGTCGATGCCGTCAGGCTGCTTCAGAATTATGGACTCCGAAAATACCAGCCGTTTGCCTTCCTTCGTGTCAACCCGCCATGCCTGCAGCGCTAACAACTTGGGAAAAACCGCAAAGGTAACCGGTTGCCCTTTCCCGTTTTGGACTGTGAATTCCGAGACTTTGTCGCCCGGGCAATGCACGATCTGCATGGATTTCGCACTGGCGATCTGGCAATCTTGAGTTTGGATTTCCGCGGGTGTCTTGGCTTCAAAGGCAAACTCCGGGTTGATGCCATCAACGGCCACAAATGCGTATCTGGGCGTGCCACTTTCAGTAAGGCATGCCAGTGGCTGGGCTGTGGCATACCGGACGCGCACGCCGCTGAAGTCGACGTTGAACGGTAAAATAGCGGTCGTCTCGCTTTTGAGCGTAAAGGTGGAATCGTTTGGAATGCGAAGCTCCCCGCCGTTCGTCTGGAGAGAAATTTGGAGTTTGACAATGTCGTGCGTAACAGCGTGATCTTGAAAATTGTGCAGGAATATAAAGCCGCTATCATCTCGAACCCTGGCGGCAAAGCGGAGTTGATCGATGTCCGTGGGCTGTAACTTCGATGCATCTTCCGGCAGCACTGTAACCATTGGCGCCAGTAATGAGCCAAAGTCATTGAGGAAGAAATGAATAAGCTTGAGATAACTGTACGACTCTGCCAGTTGGCCGTACTCGCCGATGGGCGCTTGAAAATCGTACGAGATTTTCGGAACGCCGGAAGGTTCCTCGCTCAGATACGACGATTTGCCGCGCGGCGTAGCGCCGCCGTGGAACATGTAATATCCGATGGCGTTGGCGCCGCTGCCCAGCTCGCGAACCACGAGCGACTCTACAGCGTGCGCTGATACCGTGGGACGTCGGCTGTACGTGATCATAATTCCGCCGCCCAGTTCAGCGCCGAATGACGGATAGCGCTGCGGTTGATAGGAAACTGGCGCGTAATCCGGATCCTTGTGCAAATCGCGATAGAGGTATAAGGGGGACGGCACCGCTGGAGACCATGTCGGATAAGGATAGGCCGAGGTGACGGGAATTGTGGCATCTTCGACGATGGCCGCATTGCCCCAGCCCGTGGCTGTATACAACGGCACATCAAGCCCACACTTATGAGCCAGATCAAGCAAAGCTGCCATGTGCTTGCGGCCTTCTTCGGCGTAGGAGTCCTGTTTTTTAATCCCGCTGGTGTTGCCCAGCACCAAATAGCGATTTTCGTCCGCGATGGTCCATTCCGGCGGCTGACCAGGGTAGCTGAAGGCCCAGGGCGCCCCCGAATGATGGTATTCGTTTTCCAACTGAAAGCCGATTACGGGACCGCCATCCTTGAACAATAATCCCACGAGCTGTTTGCCGATTTCGGAGTACAGCCGTTCGACATATTTCAAATAGGGAGGGTCGTTGGAACGAACGTTAAAGGGCCGACCGTACAGCCAGTCAGGTAAACCACCGTTGCGCATTTCGCCGTGGCAGAAGGGCCCGACACGGACGATGACCTTGAGGTCGTTTTGTCCGGCGAGTTGGACAAAATGTCGGAGGTCTTTTTGTCCGGACCAATCGAATTTCCCTTCGATTTCCTCATGGACATTCCAGAAGACATACGTGCTAACAATATTGACGCCGGCCGCTTTGATTTTTTTCAGCGATTCGTCCCAATCCGCTTCCGGAAAGCGAACGTAATGGAATTCGCCCATTACGGGCAACACCGGACGACCATTCTGCTCCATGTACAAACTGTTGAAACTGAGCGATTCACCTTGCGAGTTTTTTCCGCCCAAATGCAAATGATCGTGCAAGATTTCCGTATTAGGATGCCGAACGTCGATGTGATACACGGTTTGCCCGTGAACTACGGAAGTAGATAGTGCGGCGGCGAAAAGCGGCAAAATCAGAGTTGTGCGATTCATGGCGGCGATGTGGGCAAAGCAGAATGACGAGAGGAATCCAACAGCGGTGACGTGTTTGCTGGTTATGCTCTCCGTCGGCGACTGCGGTCAAGCAACAGAGCCATTATGCCCATGGCTAAGAGCCAGCCGGCGGCCGGTTCGGGAACCGGATCAGCCGATCCGCCGCCCGACAGCAGCGAGTTAAGCATCCCTTGGAGGTCGGCATTGTTGACGACGCCGTCGCCGTTGAAATCGCCCAGGAAGCTCATGTCAGGGTTGGTAAAGCCGCGGGCCGATTGGTAGGCGCTTAAATTTGCTAGCGCGCTTTCCATCGCCGGAATGTCGGCGGCATTGAAATGGCCATCGCCGTTGAAATCGCCTTTAATCGGTGCAAACACGTTGTCGGTGATAGCAGGCTCGGCGTTATGGTTACTGGTAGCATCAAACAGCGCCGTTGCTCCGCCGTTGTAAATGTTGTAGCCGGGAACCTGCACCGCTTCGGGATACCAATACAGCAAGCCTTCGCCGTCATTATGCGGCAAGGTCAACATCAGATTGCGAACGGCCACAAATTCCGCCTCTTGCCCTGCGGGTGTCGAAGGCCACATGCTGATTCCTAGCCCGGAATGTGTTGTATAGGGATAGTTGGTTTCCAGGAGCATAATCTTTTTGGGGTCGGTGGGGTTGGCGCTATAGTTGGTGTTGGCCAATGTTGTCAGATTCGATTGCAAATAAGCGAACGACTTATTCGAATTACCGCTGGACGGATAATAATCGACGCCTTCAACATCGAAATCGGTCACATTGCCGAGCGACGAATTCTGGATGTTCCCGTAGAAATACTGGGGTTGTCCGTTTTGATCGCCACTGTCGATGCTGAGCGCAACTGGAATACGCGGAAGGTTATTCTCGTTTTGCACTTGGCGAACTCCGGCAATCGCCGAATTTAAAAGTCCTCCGAAATTCTGCCAACTGAGATTCTGCTGGCTGCCGCTAAAAAGCAGCTTTCCACCGACCCCCGCGCTGCCGTTTTGCCCGATTGTTCCGGTCTGCCACAACATGCCACTGGTGGTCTCGTTCCCGACCTGAACCATGTCGGGCATCACCCCAGCATTGTAGAAGGCGGTCAACGTGCTTGCCGTATAATTCTGGACGTCGGTATCCAATTGCGCCTGGGTTGAGTCGCTGGCCCATGCCGCAGGCTTGGTCTGGTGTCCCGGATCGGCCCAGGTGTCGGAATAATGGAAGTCGAGCAGGATTTTGGCTCCCGGCGCGTCGGTTTTGATTTGTTGCGCCAAAGCAATGTCGTAAGCCGTAGTTTGGATGGCGCCGGAGTTAGAATTGGTGTAGGTGGTCTGTGGGTTTACAAAGATCCGTAAACGGAACATGTTGGCGCCATGATCGTACATGATCTGGTCCATTGGCGCCGCGACGCCGTTGTCTGTGAATTGGCCGCCCTGCAGCGCGACTTGCTGCTGAATGAATGTTTCCAGAGAGATATCAGCACCCATGTAAAACGGATTGGCATCGCCCAGAGCAGCAACAGTTGTGGAATTGCACAACGCCATCGTCGCGAAGATAACCCAAATCGCGCCGGGGCCACGGCAATTTCTTGCCGTCCCGAGATTGCGCAAAACGATTTTGCAAAGGTACTGTAGTGCACCAACCGCACGCATTTGCCGCCTTCCCTTCCCCCTCAAAGTTGCCTAGCCCCGACGTATCATTCCTTCCCAGTGGGATCCAGCGTGATGGAATATTTGTCGGCCAAATAGGCCATGGCATCGCCCAATTCGCGTGGTGTAAGCCCCTTGTTGTAAATGAGCAATTCCGCTAGATCTCCTTGGAAGAAGAGTTCCTTCCAGGCGTGGCGGCCAATGATTTTTCGAGAGGTAATGGCCTGCGGTGCGAATGCCCGCACTTCGCCATACGATCGGCCATTGATCGACAGCATCGCACGACCGTGTGAATAGTCGTAAAGATAGGACACGATCACAGGCACATTGGCGCCAACCTGTTTCGCATCGACCCGGCCCGATTCGACGGTGGCGCTCCCTACAAAGCCTGCAAACACTTGGCCTGTGAGCAGCGACGGTTTGAACTCTTCGGCCAATAGCGGTTCGCCGATTTGCAACACGCCCGGATGCAACGTGTTGCTGAGATATCCATTTGCTTCGCGGCTGGGAGGACCATCGTAATTCAGAATTTGGCCTCCCCAGCGGCGGTTCTTCTCGTATGCATCTTGCGAAAATTGGCACACCATCAGAACCGTCTGGTCATCGGTTGTTTCCAGTGGAGTTGTAACCAGGAAATCAGACTGCCCGTTGAATCGCACAGCGGGGTGTCCGTTGATCGCCTGGGGAACGAGCATCGGCCGAGCATGTTCGTCGTTTTGAGTGGCGTCTTCGGCCGAGCGATTATCTCCGTAAAGCAGGTCCGGCCAGGCGACGACGCGATGCTTGGCATCGGTCATCACGGCGATATCGGCGGCAAGCCACAAAGCCAAGCGAGTTGAAGGCAACAACTTCGGCGGGGCCTCGGCCGCGTGTCGAACCGATATCAAGCGAGCGAATTGCTGTTTGTCCAGCGCGATGTCGCTGGGTTCTCCGCCCGGCGAATTAAACTCTACCGCTTTGTCGGCAGTAACGTGAATCACCTCATTGTGTTCCGCAGCCTCTTTTTTGGGTTGGCTACAGAGCACTTCGCCCTCGAATACGTGCAATTGGGTTCGGCCATTAGAACCGACCGATATGCCAAATGCCGTACCCAAATCCACAAAATCGACCTCGGGCGAACGAATGGCAAACGAGAATGCACGGTGTGGAACGTTGGCGGTAATCTTTCCGGACTTCAGGAAACCAATCATCTGGCTTTCCGCCACAAAATCGCACGGTCCTTGCAACACGATTTCCGCGCCGCATTCAAACGTGACTTTAACCATTCCCGATTGCAGGGCGATGCGGCTTCCCTTACTCAGCAATTGGCCGGGATGCAATACCGTGGCGCTACGTTCCCAAACCCCATCGACTACCTGGGTGAGCGTGGCAACGACGTCGGTGCCATCCCCATCGCGGGAACCATCCGGATTGACGTTCAATGAATTCAAATGATGCGCGGGCATCCAAACCCCCAGCGCAATGGCAAGAACCGCCGCAGCGGCGGCGCCCAGCACCAACCAGCGCGGCAAAAACCATCCCATATGAGCCGGGGCTTGGTTTTTCAGCCGCGTGTCAGAAAAAGCAAGCGTCGTGGGTGCGTCGGGCGGCTTATGGGAGTTCGATGCCAAATGTGACAAGGCTTTCTTCGGCAGCGCCGGCGAACCTTTCACAAATTGATCCATAATCTCGTGCAGGGCACTTTCGGTGAAGATCTCCGAAATCTGTTGGTGCAGCAGGCACCAGCGCGAAAAATGCTCAGCAAATCTTTCGTCCGCGAGCAGGCGCGATTCTAATTGCGCCAATTCATCGGTGTTTATCGAGCCGTCTAAATAGCGGCTTAGCACGTGATCAAATTCCGGATAATCCGACATGCTTTACCTCGCTCCTTCCTTGGCCAATTGCCGATGAATGCATCCATACAAAACTGTTCGGATGCGGTGAAGCATCACGAACACGCCATCGGCTGACATGCCGAACCGCTGTGCGATGTCGGCAACTTTTGCATTCTGGCTGTATCGCATTTCCAGCACTTCGCGACGTCTTCCTTGGATTCGTTCCAGGCAGATTTTTAAAGCTGCACGCCGGTCCTCGACTTCTGGCTCGACGCTTTCCAACGCTTGTTCGAGCTTGGTTAGTGCAGTTTCACTCAATACCAGCCTGTCTCGTGCGCGCGACCGGTAATACTTCAGTACCCGATTGCGTGCAATGCCCAAGGCCCAGGAGATGAACGAACGGTTACGATCAAAGGAATCAAATTTTTCGGCCACGACTTGAGCGACTTCCTGAACCAAGTCTTCTGCATGCTGCACGTCCAAAACATTGGCCGTAATGTATGCCGAAATCACCGACTGCGACTGCACCCACAAACGGGCCAACTCGCGAACCGCGCTGTTTTGCGGCAAGCCCTCTTCTTCGTGTGGTGCGTCCGAAACCATCGATATCTTGATTACACCTTTGCTGGCAAGACTTGGCCCTATTTCCCTTACCCGATCAATGCAAATGTTTACTTAGATTCTTTGCAATCGCGTTTGTGACCTCGATTATTCCTATCGCACGCTGTGATCAACATCGAGCCCGAACGAGGGCAATCGGCTGTTCTGTTGTAGGGCAATTGACATATCTGTCCATTCGATAATTTCCATAAAACTAGGTGGATAAATGTTTTAGGCTAGCCCATAGTCCCTCATAAGCGACGGCCTTCGATCAGATTCCAACTTTGGATGCGGCAACTTGCCATCGGTTGACGCGGTCTAAATTCCATCCCGCTCACATTATTTCGTAAAATTCTGGTTAAGTTTCCCAAGCGAGCGGGGAACTTTAGTAACGGCAGGGTACTACAGGCACTTTTTGACGGCGTTTCGGGGGATCGTTGGTGGCCAACCGCTACTGCTTTTCCAGTTCGTCCGTGACTGCTGACCCAGTGGGAACTGAGAGATCGGGGACAGAGGCTGAGGGCAAATGCGTTTGCCTTTCCCCAATCATTCTATGCACCGGGAGTAGCGACTTATGAACCGCAGCCTCTTGAACCATTGTGTCGCGACCGCATCAATTGTTGCTTTTGTAGTCATCGTTGGGCTCACCATGGCCGCGTTGCCCGCCAAGGCCACCGTTTATACGGATGCCCTTGGCGACAACTATGGCGGGCCGGAGGTGGATATCAGCAATGTGGTAATCACCAACGATGCCACAAATATCTATTTCCAAATCAACCTGAACAATACCGCTAATATTGGACCCACGGCAAATCGTTATGCCAATTACGAGGTCGGCATCCAGGTCGGCGGCGGAGCCGGCGGACAAACCCTCATCAATGGAAACTACACCGCGGGCGACCCGACGGCCGGCAATCCTTACGGCAACTCAGTCGGCATCAGCACGGGGGAAAACTACTTTATCGGGAGCTATCTCGATGGTACGAGTTTTTCCGGCGGTGCCCAACTTTCTTCCTATTCGTCCGTCACGGGGTGGTCGGCATACACGACTGCGCCGATCACAGAGGTTTACACAGGGACACCCTCGACCGCCTTCTCGTATCCACTTGCCGCGCTTGGGCTCAGCCCTGGCAGCTCTTTCAAATTTGATGTGTGGACAAGCTTTGGAAGTCCACAAAGCGCCTATGACGCGTTGGGCTATGCGACTCTTCCTCCGGGCGCCGCACCTTACTCAGGCGGCTCAACCGATTCCGCCACGGTTTTGTCCACGTACACCGTTGCTGTTCCGGAACCCGGTTCAGTCGTACTGGCCGCAATGGGTGGCATCAGCCTACTTTCGTCGTGCTTCAGGGGCCGCCGTTTGAAAGGTTAAGGCTAGCAAGTTAAGGACGACAACAACTAACCACAACACTGCGATCTCAAACGCTACCCTGTAACTTTGGAGAAGGCGTATGACTCGGTCTATCTACTACTCGGCGTTGGCACTGACGATCAGCCTCGTTTTGGCGTGGTGTTCATCGGCACAAGCCGTTGTGTGGACTTCGTCTTTATCGGGCACTGGCTCGCCGGCCTTTCCAACTGATCCCGGCACTGGCTTAGGCAATTGGAATGCAATTTATGCTCAGGGCTTTTCGGCGGGAACAAACACTGCGGTCGGTGGAACACCCTCCGATCCGGGTGTGACCGCTGGTGCGACCGTCTATGTTCAACAGTTTGAATTTTGGCGGTCAGGTCGCACATCGGTGAACGACGACGGCAGCGGCGGAACGCTTCCGACTCCCACCAATGTGCAGTTGGCCATTGTCAATAACTTCTTCTTGAACACGAGTACCTTCACTACCAGTTCGCCCGCGTTAATAGCCCTTTCCACAAATACCTTCTCCAGCATTCCGGTTTCAGGCGCCAGTTCGGGTGAGCCGCTCGTATTTTCTTTCAATAATGCACCAATGACGTATGGGCCCGCCAGTGCATTCAATACTGCCTATGATTACGCGGCGATCTTCGTCAATGTGAATGGAACGACAATAACCCCCGTTCGCGTGCCGGCCATTATCGTTAATTATGCTCAAGATCCCAACAACACAAGCAATTACATCCCCGAGCACGATTACGGCGATCCCACCCAGGATTATTACAATGCAGTGAGCAATTACATTAACACGAATAATTCTTTTGCGACTTTCAATGGTTACTACGCCGATGCCGATTTTGTGGCCACGTTTTCCAGCACTCTGCCGGTCCACGGAGACATCAACAACGATGGCCATTTCAATGCCGCCGACATCCTGGCAATGGAGAAAACTTTGAGCAATCCCAGTGCTTTAAGTAATCTGTCGACTGCCGTTGGCGATTTCAACGGCGACGGCAAAGTTACTAACGCCGATCTCCAAGGAATGCTAACGGCTCTTAAAATGGGGCAAGGTACGACATCGAGCGTACCGGAACCAAGCTCGTTTGCATTGGCAAGTCTCGCGGGGATTGCCTTCTTGGTTTGTGGACGTCGCCGCAGGGGCCGCGGTTATAACCGGAGCAAAACACTGTAACGATTTACCATCCGCCAGACCAAACAATGGCAGGCATCCGAAAGCTTACCACTGAAATCCTTTCGCATAGAGAAGTCGACGGTCTCGAATTGAATTTAGCAGTGAGCTTTGGGATTTCGGTGTTTGTCTATTTCGAACCCCCTCGGCTCCTGGCGTGCCTGCGGCGCCAGGGGCGCTTTTTTGCAAGAGGCATGGCTCATGATGAAGCCATCTAAACGAATTTCCAAAACAACGCGACGCGTGTTTACACTGGTCGAATTGCCCTTCGACGAACTCAGGGTAGTGAGCAAGCGTAAAAATTTGGCATTTACGCTGGTTGAACTGCTCGTGGTGATTGCCATTATCGGCATTCTCATTGCATTGCTTTTGCCCGCCGTGCAAGCGGCGCGCGAAGCGGCCCGCCGCTCGCAATGTCTGAATTCAATTCGTCAGCTAGGGTTAGCCTGCCTGAATTACGAATCAGCAAAGAAACACTATCCTGCATCTGTCGCCAATGAAGGTGACAGCCAATATGCCAGTCCTTTCGGGTACATCGCGATTTGCACGCCTTATATGGAAGATAAGGCATACCACGATCTAATCGAATTCAGCGTTCGCTGGGATTTCTCACCCAACGTTGACAGGGGTGTGCCCACTACTGTAATTCCTTTCACAAAATGCCCGACGCAAGATTACACCGAGCCGACGATTGTTTTTAGCGGCGCAAGCGGCCCAATGACGGGTACTCCCAGTACGGGACCTGAACGTGCGCACTACTACGCTGTCATGGGAGCAAAGCTTCTTGACACGTGCCCCGGTGCCCCGCCCTGGGAAGTCACGGGGTGCAACGGCTTCTCTTTCGGCTCCAAGACCACTACGTACCCGCCGCCAGCGAACACAAATCCCAGCGCGCGTGGGGGCATCGCCCTGAATGGCATCATGTATCCAGCAAGTAAAGTCCGCGTAAGCCAAATCAGCGATGGCACGAGCAAAACGTTTTTGATTGGCGAATGCTCCTGGGATTTTGGAGCTGCGCCCGGTTGGTACGCAGGCGCGGCATTTTTTGGCGGCCCTAGCGATGGGTCAGCGTACATTCCCTTTCAGTCGTCCGATGCCGGTGGTGGTTACTGGATCTATAACCAGGCGCAAATCTTCTGGCGGCTCAACGAAGCAACATACACCCCTGATCCAACTGATCCCTCAGGCAAAACGGGGTTAGGGGGAACGGTTCTCTGCAAGCACAGCGATCTGAGCTTTGGCAGCAAACACCCTGCTTCGGCTAGCTTTTGTTTCGGCGATGGTTCGGCACGTTTCATGAGCAAAAATACAGATCTTACAACGCTGCAGCGGCTCGCCAATCGCCATGACGGCCAGCAAGTGAGTGTCGACCAATGATCTGGCGATCATGCCGCTTTACTCTAAACATTCTGGCCGGCAGCCTGTTTCTGGCCAAACTCTGTCTTTCACCGCAATTGGTTCGCGCGGCTGAAAGTGAGTACGCAGTCGGTGCCGATTTATCGTCGGTAGCGCAGGCGGAAAATGCAGGCCCGGTTTTTAAGGACGGTAGCGAGCCCAGACCCGCTTTGCAGATTTTCAAGGATCACGGCTACAACTGGATCCGCTTACGGCTGTTCCATACACCCACGCGCTTGCCGAACAATTTGGAATACACCGTTGCCTTGGCGAAGCAGGCCAAGCAATTGGGCTACAAATTCCTGCTCGATTTTCATTACTCCGATACCTGGGCCGATCCGCAAAAGCAATTCATTCCCAAAGCGTGGGAAGGAATGTCGCATGAAGAGCTCGTTGATGCGGTGTTCAGCTACACTCGGGATTGCATCGCCGCTTTCCGTGAGGCCGGCGCTATGCCCGATATGGTGCAGATTGGCAACGAAGTCACCGGCGGCATGCTATGGCCGGACGGCCGGCTGCCGAACAATTGGAACAATTTCGCCGATTTACAGAAGGCCGGAATCCGCGGCGTCGATGTCGGCCAAGGTAACGCCTCGCGTCCGCAGATCATGATCCACATCGACCGAGGCGGCGACCAAAAGGGAACTAAATGGTTTCTAGACAAATGCAGTGCGTATGGAGTAGAGTACGATGTGATCGGCCAGTCGTACTATCCGTGGTGGCACGGCAGTTTGGACGACCTGCGTAAAAATCTTGCTTTCATGGCCGATGAATATCACAAAGACATTTATGTTGTCGAAGCGGCGTACAATTGGCGGCCGGCTGAGTACCGCGACAAGCCGGGGCCTTTCCCAGAAACCCCGGAAGGCCAAAAACAATTTCTCGAGCAAGTTAATCAAATTGTGCTCGATACGCCGCAGCATCACGGCAAAGGCATTTTTTGGTGGGAACCCGCCGTCGGAAAAGGCGGCGTCGCCAGTCGCGGCATGTTCGACAATGACCATAATGCTCTGCCGGCCATCACCGTGTTCGATAATTCACCGCCGGCCAAAACGGCTTCTCTGCCGGTCCATGAGTAAGCATTGATCTGGCTGCGGCGAAGTCAAGGATGTAGCAACCGATGTCCTAGAGCGGCTGCTTCCGAGAGGGGCACGGCATCGCTGGGGATCTCGATGTTGTGTTTCGAGAAGGATCCTTTTAGACATATAGCCGTCTTCATCAGGATTCGGTGTCGCTCATATTTGCACCATACCCCTGATACACAGCCAGCAACTTCGGGATTTTGTTGAGAGCGCACTTAGTGGCCGCATCCGATAGATTTAAACCTCAGTTGACCTAAGTATCTTTTCGACTGTGAGGTGCCTCCATCTGAAATACCTGGCTAGACGACGTCGAGATTCAACCTTGTCACGGAATTCGCGTAAACACTAGGGAACGAATCATTTATTAATGTCCAATGCACAAATACTTAAGTAGACCATGAAGCTTCGAACTTTCGCCAACGACTAACAGCTCATGCAATGTGCGGCGATTATCTAAGGCTAGATATTGATCAATGGACTGCCGGATCTCGGTATCGAGCTTGTGGAAGTTGGATTCAAGGGCCTCGTAAATCTGATGCACGAAAGGTGCGGCAGAGGGAAATCGCTTTAACTTTTCCGCGTCTGTCCAAGTGAGGCAACGCTGTTTGCTTAAGGTGCGCGTGAATTCATTCCCCCCCAGATGAATGCTACGCATGAATGGGATGCTCCCATCCGTGATGACGACATTGCTAGATGTGCTGCCAATATCGACAATTGCCAGAACTGCCTGGGGATCCCCTAACTCCTCTTTTGCTTTGAGCTTCAGTGAGACGAACTCGTAGGCAAGAAAATTGAACAAAGCGGCACAATCACTTTGTACTAGATCAACTTTTATGCCGCGATCTTTTAAAACGCTGAGTTGGGCTTGAACATCATCTAGCTTGGCGCCCGTCACAACAATCTTGTGTTCCTCGATCGTGTTGTCCTCGCCGGAGTCGATCGAGGAATCCAAAACCTGAAAGTCCCAGGCAATCGTTTCCAGAGGGAGCGGAATTTGCTGCTTGATTTCATACTGCATAATCTCTGCGATTTTCGCCTGATTGCTTACTGGAATATCAACCAGTCGGGTGATCACCTTTTCCGCTGGCAGACTGATGCATACAGCACAATCGTCAAGTCGAGCTCGGTCTAAAAATGAAGCGAGCGCAACTTGGACCGTGCTGGCAGCTTCCGGGATGTTTCCGTCCGAATTGACTTGGGTTGGAATTAGCATTGAATCAGAGACTACCAACTGCTCGCCAGACGATGGATACATGAGCTTGATGGCCTTGAGCGCGGAGCGTCCTAGATCGATACCCCATGCCGCCGTAAAGCTGCGTTTTGATTTCAACATGCCCAGAATGCCACGTTTTTCAGGAGGCGTCAGGTCTGTCGTGAGCGTCGCTTCGTCTAGGCCTTGCAGTGCCAATCCGATAGCCACGCAAAAGTGTTCCGGGCTGCTGATTACGTCGGATAGACGTGGTTCAATGCTAAATTGCTGGTAGCCCTTTAGAATGTTGACAGGGAGCGTGCCTCGACCTTTGGCCGGAAAGCTTGGCCAGGGAAATACGCCTTTGTTTCGCTCGGCAGTCGAAAGATTGGACTGCTCCTGCAGCGCCACGATGCATTTCTTTGCGAACGTGTCTTCGGACTGCAGCTTGAGCAGCCGCTGGGCAAATGGCATGAGATGTTCGTCATAGATTACGGCTTTGCGCAAGTCGCGCCGGAGCCAATCTGATTCGGCGGCACGAAGAGTAACTTTCTCGAGCAACTGAGCGAGTTCTGCCGTACGGTAATCGTGAGGAATTTGTTCCAAGAGCCGTGTTGCTTCCGCATAGTTGTGGCGCTGAATTTCTGACTTCGCCAGTTCGCATAACTTCGCTCGCTGCGATTTGATTTTGTTGCTTTCCAGGTTGCTCAAGCGTTCGTGGAGTTTGCGGGCTTCGGTGTGGTTGGGTTGTAATTTCAACAGTTGTTCCACTTTGGCCAGGAGGCCATCCAGTTTTTTGTCGTTCAGAGCCTGTCGAATTTCGGAAGCCAGTGAAAGCGCTTCGATTTGTCGATTGCGTATCACTTCCAACAACTGTTTCATCGGTTCAGTGAGCAATCGCTTTGGAAGCTCTTCGATAATGAGGGCCGCGCGTTCGAAGTCTCCTTGTTGTAGAATCTGGTCGGCATCGGCCAGCGCCGTTTTGGAAGCCTGCTCTAATCGATCTATTTCCGCTCGTGATTGAGCAATCATTTGCTCGGCACGTTTTCGATAGCCGGCCAAGCGAGGATGATCGCGCAGCATGGCTTCTTCCAGTACTTCGATCGCCTGATCGTAGTCGCGCTGGCGGTGGAGTTCCATCGCTTGATTCAACCGGTTTTGAAACTCCTCCAGCCGCCGCTGAATCGCGGCCGACAAATTGACGCCGCAGCCACCGCAGTGCACATCACCGGGCCCGCAGGGCACCGCACATTCGATGCATGCTTCCCAGAGGGACTCGCCACAACCTGCACAGAATCTTCGCGAGCTTGTGTTGTCCGTGCCGCATCGTGCACACTGCACGTCCACGGGCGGAGCACCAACCACCGCAGCTGGCGGCGCAACGTGAACCGAGAATGGTTGCCGGGGAGAGAAAGTCCCCGCAGACGTTTGTGCGTCCGCTTCGTTACGCACTAACTTCAGCCACCGATCATAAGGCCTGCGCAGTTGCGCGTCTAACAATGTATCGCGCGCCGCCAGCAGCTCATCAAGAATTTGCTGGCACAAATCTCGATGTGGTCCGATCCAAAAATGCCGCACGTGGTTCATCTGCCGAGAATATGCTTCCCGAATCACATCCTCGTCGGTTTCCCATAACTCCAATCCCAACAGCCGATAATGGTTTGGCGGTGTTTGCTTATCGCGGATTCCCAGCCACTTATGGTAAGGATTGAACGGCTCCGAATCGGATTTCGCTGCTGGCGAGCTACTGGTATCCATGGCAAGCACTCAGTTCAGGACAACCACTATGGGCTGTCGCTTGACACCGCTGTGTCATCACCCTTGGAGCGGTCCTGTGGATCGAGAATCTGGACCGACAGAATATCGACGTTGATCTTTTCCGGCGTGCCGCGGGGTGGAGGAGAACCCGGCACAGCGCGCGTGATCAGAACATCGACCGAGCGGACCTGCCCATCGTCGAGTTTTGTAACCGAATCGACCCATCGGCCTTTACTCACCGTCCGGAGGACCGCGGTTTTCAATTCATTTTGGTAAAAGTGGGCGACTGACTCGATATCGCTTTCCGAGGTCAATTTCACATACTGAATCGCAAGGCGACTGGTTGCCACCTTTTCGAGCCCGCTGTGCAAATCCGCGGGCCAATTGATATTACGAGCCGTTTTGACACTGGCGCCATCGTGCAATTTGAAGCCCAAGTCCACGTCCGCTGGAATTTCATTTCGCTGAATCAGCTTTAGAGGGGATGCGACGGATCGCTTCGTTTGCGGTTGAGCATCGATCAAACTGTCAAATTCGTCGGATGAATCTGGGCTAAGTCGCCGTGCAACGACCGAATTTGCCGCGCGCTGATGAGCAACTTCTGCTTTGGTGAAACGGTCTACCAAGTCATGAACAAATTTTTCAGAAATCTTTAACCACGTTTGCCGAGCTAATTGTTCCTTTGAGGACACTGTCTCTTTGGCAGGATTGCCAGATTTGGAGTTGGTTTTGCCGCTAGAGGTTTGGTGTTTCTCGTTGGGAGCTTCCCGGGGAAGTTCCTTGAGCACAAGGATCAAGCCTGGATCGCGCACGCCGCCAGAAAATAGTTCGGAATACTGCCCCGCTGTATTGTCGTCCAGTGCGACAGCCTCCAGATGGCGTTGGAGCGATTTTCGGATCGTATCGTCTGGCAGGGTGGAGGCGAGTGTTAGCAGCGGCAAATTGTTTTCCGAGCTATCGCCGCCGTCGATGCGAACCGCCAATGCCTGACCGAATTCGGGGCGCCACACTTGATGCGCTAATTGAACTAGATCGTTAAACGTCAAATCGTGACCGGGATTATCCTCTCCAGCCGTTCGCAAGTACGATGTTTCAGTGGTTTTTGTCGCCCAATCTGCGAGACTCGCGTGCAGCAAGGCGTCCAGGATCTGTTCGGCAGACTGACCCAATTGAACATCAATGCGGCCGAGGATTGTCGGGTCGAGCTGGCCGTCGACGAGCAGCTCGACCTGCGCACTCAAATTTGCTGGCTCAGCAGAGGTCAACATGGCAATGACGCGCCGACGATTGTTGGGAGACGATGAACCCTGGTTAATCCGTTTGGCCAGCTGCAGGCGAAAATCCGAATTGGCAATCGGCTTCACCAACCGCAGGCATTCCTCCTGCAATTGATCAGCCGTCACTTCACCACGGCCAGCGGGTCGAACCGTATCGGGTACCACTAGCAAGACCTCCAGAATATGCTGATTTTCTTCGTCAGGATGATTAATGATGGCTCTTAGCGCCGCCATGGTTAATACGTGGTCTGACGAATCACTAGGCTGTTTTCCTAACAAGATGCGTTTTAAGACCGCACGCGCATCGTCACTTCCGTTGACTCCTAATGTTTCGACAATTGACGGTCCTAGACCGGGGATGGTCGTAGATGCTCCTTCGCTGTCGGCGGAAGCGTCGGCAGCCAGAGCCGTGGACTGGGAGCCTGCGGCCAAGAGCTCGGCCAACAGATGGGCGTTTTCGTTTGCATCGGGATTAGCGTCGTTTCCGCGTCCCAACTGACGCACCGCTTGTACTATTTTGGGATTGCGCTTCTCACGCGCCAGCCGGAAATGGTCCGGTGTCCACTTGGCTAAATCCGCGGGAAAGTCCGGCTTGGGATGAGCCGACGGCGACGCAGATTCTTCCCCTTCTGTCGACCTGGTTGACTTGGCAGCGGTCTTTGCGGAAGCTCCCCGAATCTGTGCTTGGATCAATTCTTCGCGCTCGGCGTCGGTCATCTCCTTCACGGGCGCGGCTGGTTTCGCAGTCGTCGGGGCGGAAGCAGAAGTCGACGTCTCCGGTTCGCTGGCGCCAGTACCGTGACTAAAGTAATACACTGCCGCAATTACAAAAAGTATCAGTAATGATACAGCGGCAGCAGCATATTTAATTCGATTGTCTGCCTTTTTTATTGGACGGCGTGGCTTCATCGGAATTCAGCGTGTCATTACGCAACGCGACGTAAATTGATGCGAGCATGCGTAGTGTGACGCATGCATAGTGTGACTTGATTTCCGGCCTCGTTGAATCGGACATCATCCATGAAGGAAAACATGCGTTGCAGCCCGCGGCCTGTCGGACGACTGACTTCACCGTCATCGATGACCAGCGGCGTGCAAACGACATAGTCGAAGCCTGGACCTTCATCACGGACAACAAAGTGCGCCTCAGATCGCGATAAAACTGCGGAGATATGGATCAGTCGCTGCATGAACGGAAGTGTGCGTTGTCGTTCGAGGATGCAATCAACTCGATCACCGACAAGCAATTGGTAGCGGGCGCGCCGCAAATCGTCCGTCGAAAGTTCTAAGTTCCCGTGGTACAGAGCATTCAACAGTGCTTCCTGAATCGCGATGGCTGCCCACTTTTCCCGCTCGCCGTGACACAGCCCCAGGCGTGCCGCTTTGCGACACAAGAATAATGAAACGGGGCGAATTAGCGCCAGCTCGTTGTGCATGGTGAAGTGCAGACTGAATTGATCTCGCGATATTTCCCAGCGGTCTGATAAACTTTCAATGGCCGTATAAGTTTCGTGAAAAGTACTACAAATGCTTAAAGGGCGATTCATCGCATCACCTCAAAATAGCGCCGACGCCTGTGGTGCAACGGAGACACGCAACACTCACAGGCGCCGGCAGCCAATGGTCTCATATGTGTTCGTTGTCAAAAGTCAATTCCGCTGATTTCTTTGTGGTCGGCTTTGGCCACTAACTTGGCGAATTCGCGAATGTCGATGTCGGCATTCAGAAAACGAACCGCGCCGTCGGCAAAAGCAAAATTTGCGCCACCCGAATGGAAGGCATAGACGGCGGATGTGCCGAGTGTGCCGTAGTGCGGGTCGGGATAATCAACGCCCGCAGCTTGGTCGCCATTCGTGCAGTTGATGGCGCAGGCTCCCGGCAATGTGGCGCCATCTTGGCTTGAACCATTCAAAGTAAAATCGCTCTCCGGACGTACCCATCCGCCACCGTTCACACGATTTGTGGTTAAATCACTGCCGACCTGTAGGCCTTTTCGGTACAAATACGGTCGAGCGGCAGATTCGGCATACAGAATCGTTTCTGACAGGCCGTCTTTGGCGTCCGCGAAATGCGTCTTTTGATCCTGGCACAGCAAACCGCTATTTGGTAGCGGCGGCGTGGCACTGCTGTACGTGATCGTTTCCTGGTCCACCAGTCCGAGTTCTCCTGTGAGACCAGGTGACGGTTCATAATCATCGGGGCCCAACCGATAGTCGACACCGATTATTGGCGAGTAGTCTGTAACGCCAACCTTGGGCGTCCACGGATCATCGGTCGGAAAGCCGTCCTGCCGATCTGCGTTCGGGCTGGAGGGACATTGAAACACGGGAACGGCTCCGGCACTGAGTGCCAAGTTTCCTCCGTCTGGTCCCGTGTCGTCGGTCGATTCCTTCGTGAAATCATACAGGTCGTATTTGGTGTCCTTTCCCACATGCGGTAGCAAAAGCACCAAACCGGACACCCGCGGCAGGGTCGGTTTGCCTTGCGCGTGATCACTCGAGGGAAGCGTTTTATGTGATGTTTCGAATTCGGCAACCGCCAGCCCAAGTTGCTTGAGATTGTTCGCACATTGGGATCGCCGTGCCGATTCACGTGCCGCTTGGACCGCGGGAAGTAAAAGGGCTACCAGGATGCCGATGATGGCGATTACCACCAGCATTTCAATGAGCGTAAAGCCCGACCGCTCTGGGTAGTTCGGTATCTTTTTCATGCATCGATGTCTCCGTGAGGCATCCAAATGCCGCTAGGCAGTCGCCGGAGCGACCTCCAGCGACTGCCAGCGACAGTTCTACGTCAAACCGATGCTGCAGCCATTACTGCTGCCGCAAGTTCCCTTCCTTATCTGCTCCATTTCGAGTAACGAGGTCAGCCAAGATTTGAACGGCGCCAGTATCATCCCAGAACTTCACAGATCCATCTCCCAACAAGTAATTGAACCCACCGGGGTGGAAACTATAGGGCTGAGACGCACCATCTGTAAGATAAGGCGCCGGGTAGCCTGTAGCGCCGTACGCTAAGGCGGCAACATCAGCACCGTTTGTTTTGTTCACATACACAGCGGTACCGGCGGTAAAGCCTGAATCCGTGGTAAGAAGTGAACCGTCTGCGGTGGAACCTGCCAACTCAACATCGGAAGCCGCACGCGACCAGCCACCGCCTGCAGTATTATGATTTGTGAGATCAGCACTGACCAACGAGCCGCCCTTGCGATAAATATAAGGACGACCGGCTGACTCGAAGTACGCGATGGTGTTCGACAAACCGTCGGTAATGTCGGCAAATGTCAGCGTCGAATTTTTAGGCAGGAAACCGTTCGTCGAAGGAGTCGGCGGTGTTGCAGTGGGATTCGATTGGTATGAACTGCTGCCCTGCACGTAGATCGGGGGAGTCAAACCGGCCAGCGCAGTTTGCAGCTGCGGTGCAACACCAACTGAGGCACCGTAGTCGGAAACGGCAACGACGCCCGTAAACGGACTGCCCGCGCCGGCCCATGCAACAGACGTGGGACTGGACTTCGCGGATCCAGCCGGATCGTGATCCAATTGGTTGCTATTACGCGGGGACGAAGGGCATAGGAACGTTTCAATCGTCGTTAGCGCGATTTGCTGATTGGACACTCCAAGATTTGCGGCTGTAATCGGGTTGCCGTTGGCATCGGTATTGTCGTCCCAATTTTTGGTAAAGTCCCAGTTATCCAACAGCGAACGCTGTTCTAAATAGGACAAAATGAATAGGTTGGCGCCGGCGCGCACGGCACTGGCGGCAAGCGGTCGGGTGCTGCTGGGCAAATGTTGCTTCGCGTCGTAGAACTGGTGGAGCGCAAGTCCAATTTGCCTGAGGTTATTGGAGCAACTGGCTCGCCGCGCTGATTCACGCGCAGCCTGCACGGCCGGCAGCAATAGGGACACTAGTATGCCAATAATGGCAATCACGACAAGCAGCTCTACGAGCGTAAAGCCCATGCGAGCCCGATCAGGGAAACTCTTCTTCATGACTACAGCTCCTCACAAAAAAAGGGGAATGAAAATATGTCTCCGTTAAGTTCGCTACGATTTTTTATCTGTAATTACATACAAGAGCACAACCATCAACGTCCTTGATTGAACTACTTCAAAACAATTGGCGGCAGATTGTTCTCGCCCTCCTGAATCTGAACGACCAATGGCGACGTATCAGGCTTCGTATATTTTTTGGGCACCAGGTTGGGACTCGGTCCAGTATTACCGTTGGGATACTTGATCACCTTGCGTAATTCGAGCGTCACCGCGTATTCGCCCGCTGGCGCGCCATCGTTCGTTTCGTAGCTAGTTAGTTCATATGTGCCGTCGTTGCGAATCGTGCCATGCGGTCGTATCGTTTTCCCATCTGCCGAATGGGAGGTGGCCGTTTTCGGATGAAGCACAATCCAGGCGCCCTTGGGCGATTTCCCCTCTAAGCTGACCGTTCCTTTAGCGGGAAACACTGGGAGCCGACTCGGGTCTTGGCTCGCGCCGCATCCCGCGGCCGCCGTCGTTAATGCCACCAAAATTGCCGCGCAGAATTTTCCGATGACAATGGTCACCATTTCCGATCGCCGCGAGTGTCTTGTCTCAGCTGGCATTGAAAAGTTCCTTGATGGATTTAGTGAACATTTAAATGTGCTTCAGCTTCTTGCTGTTAAATCAAACAATTGGCGCGCGAACAGAAGCGGGCGACAAATTCCCGATGCTCCAACACAACGGGAACCCAATCACTGGGTGTTGGCGAATCAGAGGGGCGTCAACAACAGAGACGAACCATGGCGATATTCGCTTTTGCGGGTTTCTGCAAAGCGCGCCTCTAGTGGTCCAGTGAGCGACGCAAGAATTTCAAAGACCACAAGGCAAATGTTGTGGGCCTTGGTATCCACGATGAAGACGCGTACCTGAAGCAATCGGCGTACCAATGCAGAATGTTCTGGCGAAAGAATGGCACGAGAACCGTCCGATTCGTAGGGAATCGACTGCTTTTACCTATGCATCAGATATTTTCGGAGCTGCCTAAGAAATGCTATGAGCGGGTCTTATGGAATTCAGCCGGCGCGACCAAACCGTGTTATTTCACGGATGGGCATCTTCCGGTGCAATTTATTTTCGAAATGTCCAATTTATTTTTGCAGCGGCCACGGCATGCATACCCTTGAAAAGCAGCTTGCTTCAAAACATTAGCCAACAATGAACGGACCCCATTGCGAGGATATGACTTTGAGGAAAGAGATCCTCCGGGACCGAATGTAAGACGCCCATAATGCTCTGAACATCACGGATTCTTTCGCTCTCGACACGGAGTATTGATGCTATAGGACCTACTTGCATAATTTTCGATTTCCTCTTGACAAATACGGTGCGATTTCTGACAATTAGGCTAATGATGATAATGTTTATGAACATTTATTATCATGTCTGGCGAAAGTGTTCTTTTACCCTTTTTGGTGCTCACTGGATCAACCGGAGGCACGGTAGTTCTCGAAGGAATTACGCATGCTTACCTTGTTTCAGAATCAATCTCGCGCCCCTCTGAGTCTAAAGAGCCAGCCCGCGAATCGCATGGATGTGATTAGAAATTACGAGCTCCTCTGTGTCTGTTGGAACGCCAATCGTTTGCGCGGTTGTCGTTGAGCCGAATCTGCCGGTTGCGGATTTCGCAATCCGCTGTCAGGTAAGGTAACCATCGTGGTGACCCGATCAACGGGAGCGATTCGCTTCCTTTTCCGCGCTGCTGACCGGACCGCTGGAAGCACGCTGAGACGTGTTCAATACTGAATTTGGCAATGCACCTTTGGGGTTTGATATGACTGCGCGTCCGAGTCGGACACCCAGCGACAGCCACGCAGCGCCGTCGGCGAACTTGGCAACGACGTTCAATGTCGTCCGTGGCGGTGAACCGCACAGCACAGAAGCTCGGCCTTCCGATGGTGCGCCGGCTCATACTACAGCAAGTCAGCAAGAGCAAAGACGGCACGACCTGAGTCCAGCGATCGTCGGCGTGGATTCCGGTCTTCGATTGGTCATGGAGCAGGTTGAGATGGTGACGGGCTCCGACGTGCCGGTTCTCATTCTGGGCGAAACCGGCACGGGTAAAGAAGTCGTGGCACGGTGTATTCACGAGCGATCTAACAGAAAGGCGCAACCGTTTCTACGAGTCAATTGCGGGGCGATTCCTTCGGAATTGGTCGATTCGGAGTTATTTGGCCACGAACGGGGTAGTTTCACCGGAGCATCGGATCAGCGGCGCGGCTGGTTCGAACGCGCCGATAAGGGCACACTGTTTTTAGACGAATGCGGCGAGCTACCGCTGGCTGCGCAAGTGCGTTTACTACGAATTTTGCAGGATGGAACCTTTATGCGTGTGGGCGGCGAAGAGTTGTTGCACGTCGACGTACGTGTCGTGGCCGCCACCCACCGCGATTTGCAGGCAATGATCGAACATAAAGCATTTCGGGCGGACCTTTGGTATCGTTTGTCGGTATTTCCAATTCGGCTTCCGCCTTTGCGCGAGCGCATTGGAGACTTGCCGGCTCTGATTGCGCATTTTTCCGCGCAAGCGGCCGCCCGATTTGGTATTCCAAGGTGTGCACTTTCTGATGCGCATTTGAAACTGTTAGTCGACCATGCATGGCCGGGAAACATTCGTGAATTGGCGGCCACGATTGAACGTGCGGTGCTCCTGGGCCGGGGCAAATACCTGGATATCTCCGGTGCACTTGGAGCGATATTGTTACCAAGCACAGCGAGCATCACTGCCGCCGGATCACGACCGGTGGCGCAGAATGAAGCCGAAATCGATACGACGGCCGAAAACTCGATCCTATCGTTGAACGAGGCGATGCGCGCTCACATCGAAAACGTCTTGCGTTCAACCCACGGCCGCGTCGATGGACCGTTTGGCGCGGCGAAGCTGCTGCGCATCAATTCCCACACTTTACGAGCGCGAATGCAAAAGCTTGGAATCGACTGGAAGCAGTTTCGATGTCAGGATTAGCCTTAGCGATTTTCACCTGTCGGCCGTCCACGTCGGGTTTAAAGCTAGTCCTCAGATACCAGATCCGGCATCGAAGTTTTCGCTGCGGACCTGCGCTTGCGAAATATTGCTGCCCGCCGGAACGCTGCGAGTAAGCCACACGTTGCCGCCAATTACCGAGCCGCGGCCGATAGTAATCCGACCGAGGATTGTGGCTCCGGCATAGATTACTACATCATCTTCAACGATTGGATGCCGGGCATTGCCTTTTATCAGCGTTCCATCTTCCTCGGTTTGGAAACGCTTTGCTCCCAATGTCACGCCGTGATACAGCCGCACGCGCTCGCCAATAATTGCCGTTTCGCCGATGACAACGCCAGTTCCGTGATCGATGAAAAAGCTGCCGTTAATCTTTGCGCCGGGGTGAATATCGATCCCGGTTGTGGAATGCGCGATTTCACCAATCATGCGAGCGATTAATGGCGCATTCAATCGATAAAGAGCATGAGCCAACCGATGGTGAATGATTGCCGTAATTCCTGGGTAGCACGCCAGTACTTCATCGACGCTGCGAGCCGCCGGATCGCCTTCGTAGGCGGCTTTGATGTCATTTTCCAGGACTGCCCGAATCTGCGGCAGGCATCCGGCAAATTCCTGTACTATGTCAGCCGCATGGCGATGGTGTGCTTCGCTAGTTTCGTCATGGTCAGAATTGAAGTGCAATTCGCGAACTACTTGGTCCATCAGTTCTCGAAGCTTGATATCGAGCGTGTGTCCGACAAAGTAATCAACATTCTCATGGGCGAGCCGTTGCGAACTCAACCGGTTCGGAAATAGAGCTGCACTCAAACCTTCGATAATGCCGGCTAGCGCAACGCGTGACGGTAATTTCGCCGGTTTGCCAAGTCGTTTCCGTGCGGCCAGTGATTGATGCCGTATATCGCGCAAAGCGGAAACGATCGAATCAATATTCCAGTCGTGTGTGGCGATTGGTTCCCGATCGGATTGGAGTTCGACAGCTGTCATCGGGCACGTCCCTCGGCGTCGAAAACGCCTTCAAAAAGAATTGAACTGAGATATCGCTCGCCCGAATCAGGAAGTACCACGACGATCGTTTTGCCAGCGTTTTCGGCCCGCTTGGCAATTCGCACGGCGGCCACCGCTGCAGCGCCACAGGAAATTCCGGCGAGAATACCTTCTTCCTTGGTCAAACGCCGGGCATATTCGATCGATTCTTCATTAGAAACTTGCTCGACCGCATCGACCAGCGACAGATCGAGCACCGCCGGCACAAAGCCTGCCCCGATACCTTGAATTTTGTGCGGCCCGGGCTTCAACGGTTGTCCGGCTCGCTGCTGCGTTAATACGGGGCTGGCCGTCGGTTCCACGGCAATTGACTGAATCGCTTTTTTCTTTGTGCCTTTGATGTAGCGCGATACGCCGGTGATGGTGCCACCTGTGCCCACGCCCGATACCAAAATGTCGATGGCCCCGTCGGTATCTTCCCAAATCTCCGGACCAGTCGTTTGCTCGTGGATGGCGGGATTCGCGGGATTTTTGAATTGCTGCAGTAAAACATATTTCTTTGGATCGGAAGCGGCAATTTCTTCCGCCCGAGCAATGGCGCCGGGCATGCCACGTGCTCCCTCGGTGAGAACCAGCTTGGCGCCATATGCGAGCAACAGCTTTCGACGCTCTATGCTCATCGTTTCTGGCATGGTAAGCGTAAGCGGTATATTCCGAGCAGCCGCCACAAATGCCAGGGCAATTCCTGTATTGCCGCTAGTGGGTTCCACAAGTTCTTTGCCTGGACCAAGCAAACCTCGCTTCTCTGCGTCCCAAATCATCGCGGCTCCAATCCGGCATTTGACCGAATACGCAGGATTGCGCCCCTCGATTTTTGCCAGAACTGTTGCGGGGGCACCGTCTGTAACTCGATTGAGCTTCACGAGTGGAGTGCGACCAATCGAAAGCGAATTATCTTCGTACCAGCGCGTCATTTGGCGTCCTCCGAATGAGTTGTCTAACGAAGGGCAAGGATGTAACCAATAAAAAAAGCCAGCGCTCCTGGTTTAGGACGCGCTGGCCTCCGGTTGGCCGGTCAGCAAATTTTGAATTCAACCACGGATTCTATGCGTGCATCTGACTGCTTTCAAGTGAGCTGTTATCAGCGCGTTCATTCGCAACTTAATTGGCGCAAGTTGAATCTGAGTCTTGGCTACACTGGTTCCACGGCATTTTGGCCAGTACCATTCCCATGCCGCAGGTGTCGGTTACCCCGGCAAAGACCAAACCGGCGCCTACGAATGCTGAGAGGCCGAAAAATGTAGGATGAACGAACCATCCGAGCAAAACACCTATAAGCACCAATGAGCCGGCGACAATCCGAACCTGTCGTTCTAGCGACATGGCTTTCTTCCCGCGAACCATAGGCAGGCTCGCCTGTTCGCACGCCGCAGTTCCGCCCTCAACGCTAACGACGTTGTCATAGCCGGCTTGCCGGAATTTTTCGCAGGCATTTTGGCTTCGTGTCCCCCCCTGGCAGATCAAATACAGAGGTTCACCCGAAGAGCCGTTACGTTTATCCATCACAACCTTCGGCTCAAGTTGATCCAGTGGAATGTTGCGCGCGAATTCAACATGCAAGCCGCGAAACTCAACAGGAGTGCGCACATCAATCAAGTCACATTTGCCGCCTGATTGGTAGCGCCGGAAAAGGTCGCTAGGAGAGATTGTGGCTGGAACCATGAACTAGTCTCCTGAACTGCGAGATTGGTACTCAAGTAACTGCATGAGGATAGTAACGATTATTCGAGTCCGTACGTATACTCTCGGAGCCTCGCGCACAAGCCGAACGAAAGGCCTGTACACGATTATCGTCATATCCGGAATTTTATCGTTGCGGTACTTTTCGGGAACAGTAAAACAGGTTAAGCTGGCAAAACTTTGCGGACGATGAAGCCGCATAGGCGTATCCATTCTATACGCTGACCGGACATGCCGGAGGCTCAATTTTTTGAATGAAAAAGGCGAGCTTTCGTGCGCGGCGTTCTGATCCGGTCGATTCTGTCGAGCCATGCCGGCTCACTTTCTCGCCGACAAGCTGTTGGCCTGAACTCCTTTGACCCATCATCGATGGGCCACGTTTTATCTATGTCGCTCTATTATTCGGAGCCGCGCCTTAATTGCTAGCAAGAGATTGCTGTGAAATCCATGTCAGACAGTTTATTACAACGAAGCGTAACGACGTCGGTGGCCCGGAACCTGGCCAATACGACGAAGACATCCCCGAAGATGATGTCGATTACCCCGCGGTGGCTATTGAGCCTGCTGCCGTGGGTGCACGTGGCCGGCGGCACCTATCGGGTGAACCGCACCAAGGTGGAATTGAGCAAGGCGGAA
>Ga0182024_10005432_pt1 | contig 28601 bp, 22 predicted proteins | sample P32metaG_FD_120480 | JGI IMG/M metagenome (GOLD analysis project Ga0182024, IMG submission 120480) | Permafrost microbial communities from Stordalen Mire, Sweden - P3-2 metaG (Illumina Assembly) | ecosystem: Environmental > Terrestrial > Soil > Wetlands > Permafrost | place: Sweden: Stordalen...
GGTGATGGCGGGCGCGATCTCGCCGCAGCGAATACACGGCCTGTGGCACCCCGAAACGCGCGAGCACTACGACCGATCGGCTAGTCCAACTCGTAGTTCAGTAAGAACGGATATTCACTGGCGTGTCCGACGGCCGACGTGCCATCGCCCTTGAGGCCGTGCAGCTCGCCAGTGCCGGAGCCGGTGACTACGGAATACGACTCCTTGGCCTGGCCGCCCTCGAAGACGCCAGTGCGCTGGAGGACGAAAGTGCCCGCCTTGCCGCCCAGGCGTCCAACGATCCGTTCGAGCCCGACGAACGTCGCCGAGCCGTCACTCTTGTACATCATCAAATACTCGACCTGTCCTTCCCCTTCGATGTCGCCAGTGAAGGTCTTGGTGACGCTGGCCCGTGTGAGTTTTGGGAGATCGGCACCCTCGCTATACGGCTTCTCGTCCCAGTTCTTGATGGCAAACTGAGCCCTCGCACTCTCTCTCATTTACCGCCTCCGTTGAGACGAGGCTACGTCCCGCACGACACGAGCGCCTACGCCACGCGCGCCGGCGGGTCCTCCACTTGCGTCCCGAGCGAGGCGCTCAGCTTCCGGAGGAGGGCCCGCAGTTTGCGTTCCTCGATCTCCGAGATCCCCATTACGGCGGCCATTTCCAGTGGAATGCGCTTCGCGTCGCGCTCGAGCGACCGGCCTTTTGGTGTCGGCGTGATCTCGACCGTGCGCTCGTCATCGGGACGCCGCCGCCGCGTCACGAGGCCGGATGCTTCGAGCCGTTTCAACAGCGGCGACAGGGTGCCGGAGTCCAGATCCAGGTTCTCGCCCAGGTCCTTGACGGTCCGTGGGGCATACTGCCAGAGCATCACCATGACCAGGTACTGCGGGTAGGTGAGTCCCAGTCCGGACAGGACCGGGCGATACGCGCGGGTGATCGCCCGGGCGGCCGTGTAGAGATCGAAGCACACCAGGTCGCTCAGCGCGACCGAGCCAGTGCCGTTCGGTCCAGTCAGCTTCGTCACGTTGTCCCCCCATTACTCGCCGTTCGCGGGGCCATCGGGTGGCCCCACTCGTGCGTAGGTTCAATAATATAGCGCCATATGTAATTTGACACAATCACCTATTGACTTATTTAGTTGTGTACAATATAATAGGAGACAGTAAAATGGCGTGCACTCATCACGGATTCACCGCGGAGCGCGTGCCGGTATCTCTCGGCCCCGGAGGGCCCATGCGCATCCACCGCTCGATCCAAGCACTGACTCTCGTCACGACCGTCGCCGCTCTCACCGCGTGCGGCTCGATGGGAGGGCGACACCAGCCCGACGACTCGGTCGCCGTCGTGCAGTGGGATTCCGGGCCGCTCGACCGCGCGTATCAGGGCCAGAAGACCGACATGGACGCGCGCCACCAGCAGGAGATCGCCAACCCGCGTGCTGGCGAATCGTCAGACCAAGCGAAGCAGCGGCAGGACTCCGAAAGCAAGGATCTTGATAGCCGGTACGCACAGGGGAAGGCGTCGCACGCGCAGACTATGCCGGCGTCGAATCAGAAGCAGGACGACCACGCGGACAAGCCGGGCAACTAAGACGCAGCATCGGCGCGTGCGGTGTGACCGCACGATGCCGGAGTGACCGAAGGGCACCATGACGGCGACCCCGCACCGACTGAGGTGCGGGGTCGCTTTCGTACACAGCCGTCACAACCAGCGGTACACGCGTGCCTACGGGACCGGCGCCGCCCCCATCCCGAGGCCAGCCGCCGCGAACGCCCAGAGATCGGCGCGCTCGGCGATCTGCCGGTCGGTCGGACGGTAGCCGTGACTGCCGGCGATCTCCACCCGGAGCAGCGCCGGCCTCGTGCAATTCGCCGCTGCCGACTGCGCGGCCTGCAACGTCGCCGCGAACTTGAACGAGTGGCTCGGCACGACACGGTCGTCGTGATCCGATGTCGTGACGAGCGTCGCCGGATAACAGACGCCCGGCTTGATGTTCTGCAGCGGCGAGTACGCGCGCAGATACCGCGCCGCGACGGAGTCGTCGGAGTTGCCGTACTCCGATGCCCAGAGACCGCCGCCGCTGAACTTGTGGTACCGCATCATGTCCATGACGCCCACCTGCGGCAGCGCGACCGCAAACAACTCCGGGCGCTGGGTCATCACGGCCCCCACGAGCAGGCCGCCGTTCGACCCGCCGTTGATCGCGAGCTTCTCCGGTGACGTGATCTTCTCGCGAATCAGGTACTCGCCCGCCGCGATGAAGTCATCGAAGACGTTCTGCTTCTTCTCGAACATGGCCGCATGATGCCACGCCTCGCCGTATTCACTGCCGCCGCGGATGCTGGGCTGGGCGTAGACGCCGCCCATCTCGATCCACGCGATGAGCGCCGGGGAGAAGTCCGGACCGATCGGGATGTCGAACCCGCCGTACGCGTACATCATGGTGGGATTCGACCCGTCGCGCGCCATCCCTTTGCGGTACGCGATGAACATCGGCACGCGCGTGCCGTCCTTCGAATTGTAGAACACGCGCTCCATCTCGAACTGCGCCGGGTCGAACGTCAGATGGGGCGCCTCGAACGGGCGGCTCACGCCCGACACGGGGTCGTAGCGCACGACCTCCAGCGGCACCAGCATCGATTGGAAGTCGTAGAACACCTCCGGCCGGTCGAAGCGGCCGAAGACGCCGTTCACCGTCCCCAGTCCCGGCAGCGGGATGCCGCGCACATCGCCGCCGTTCACCGCATACGTCCGGATCACCGCGGCGACATCCTCGAGCGTCACGACCGCGAGCCGTCCGGCGACGAGCGCCGAGTGCTGAATGGCGGTCTTGCCGGCGGGAAGCACATCGTGCCAATGGGCAGGATCCGGCGTCGCGACGGGCGTTGCCACGATCTTGCGGTTCGGCGCATCCCGGTCCGTCTGCAGATAGAGCTGGCCCTTGACGACGCCGAGCGGAGCATAGTTGGCGTCGTGCCCAGTGACGACAGGCACGATCGGGGCCTGGACGTTGGGCTTGTGCGGATCACCGAGGTCCGCGATGTACACCTCGTTCTTGTCCGTGCCTTTGGCCGTCCGGATGAAGAGGTACCGGCCTGTCTCATCGACGGTACCGCCGACGATCCACGTCGGATGGTCGGGCCGGGCATAGATCTTCACATCGGCCTGTTGTGGTGTGCCGAGCCGGTGGTAGTACAGCGTCCCGTTGACCAGCGCGGTCTGGATCTCTTTTCCAGCGGGCGGCTCTGGAAACCGCGAATAGAAGAACCCTTTCCCATCTTTGGTCCACGACGCGCCCGAGAACTTGACCCACCGCACCGTATCCGCGGAGCTCCGGCCCGTCGCGAAATCGCGGACGTAAAATGTCTCCCAGTCCGATCCGCCTTCGCTCAACCCGTAGACATAGTGCGTCCCGTCCGGCGACGGGGAGAACTGCGACAGTGCGACCGAACCATCCGGAGACAACACATTCGGATCGAGTAGCACCTGCTCGGGTCCATCCAGGGTCGCGCGCGTGTACCAGACCGCCTGGCGCTGCAATCCCGAGTTGCGCCGGTAGAACCAATGGCCGCCTTCCCAGTACGGCACCGTGACGCGTGGATAGTCGTAGAGTGTCGTGAGCCGCGCCTTGATCGCCTCACGGTTCGGGAGGCGCGACAGATACTCCATGGTCACGTGGTTTTCGGCTGCGGCCCACGCCTTCACCTCGGGCGCGTCGAGCTCCTCCATCCATCGGTACGGATCGGCGACCCGCAACCCGTGGTAGTCGTCCACCTGATCCACGGTGCGCGCGGCGGGATACTGCAGCGGCGCAGCGCTCTGGGCGGCAAGCAGCACGGGCATCGCAATGAGTGGGAGCGTGAGACGAGCAAATGCCACCGGAGACATCCGCCGGGGCGTCATGAGTGGGGCGCGGCTCCGGTGTCGCGCGCAGCGCCTTGAGGCGCAGCGCCCTGATATGTCACCCGCCAGATCCGGCCACCCTGATCATCCGCGATGTAGAGCGCGCCATCCGGTGCCACCGCCAACCCGACGGGGCGGTGGGCCGCCTTGTCGGGCTGCACGATCGCGCCCGCAAATCCATTGGCGAATACTTCGTAGGGGCCCGATGGCTGCCCGGCCGACCACGGAACGAAGACCACGTCGTACCCTTCCTGCGGTCCCACCGACCGGTTCCACGAGCCGTGGAACGCGATGAACGCGCCGCCCTGATACCGGCTCGGGAATGCACTGCCGGAGTAGAACAGGAGGCCGTCCGGCGCCCAATGCCCGGGGAACGCGAGCACTGGAGCGTTCTTGTGTTCGCACACGCCGACCGCGTGTCCGCCATCGCCGCCGTACTCCGGCGCCAGCACGAGCTTCTTCTGGTCCTCATCGAAGTAGCACTCCGGCCATCCGAAGTCCGCACCCGCCGTGAGATGCACGACTTCCTCGGCTGGCAGCTCCGCGCTTTGCGCCAACGTGTAGAGCTTCGGCCAGTTCTCACCGAGCTGGTCTCGGCCATGCTGCGTCGCGAAGATCTGTCCGGAGGCCGGCTCAATCGCGATGCCAACAGCGTTGCGTAGCCCCGTGACGAACCGCTGTGCCGCGGAAAAGCGCTGGCCCGGCTTGTTCGCGTCGAACTTCCAGATGCCGGCCCGCGTGTTCAGCTCGATGCACGGTTTCGCGCCCGGTGATTGCAGCGTGCGGTTCTTGATCTGGCACGAGTTCGTTGCGGAGCCGACGTCCATGTAGATACTGCTCGCTGAATCGATGACGAAGGGATGCATCGGGTGGTCGCCGGTCAGCGGCAGATTCGTCACGATTGCCTCGGCCACCGTATCGGGGCGAAGCTGGCCGGCTGGAACGTGGTAGCGCACGATCTGGCTGCCCGCCTCGGCGTACACGTACCCGCCGTGCAGCGCGATGCCCGTCCCGCCTGTCCCGCCGGTCGTCGAGGACTGCCCGAAGCGGACGATGGAGTCGGCCCGCCCGGCGTGCTTCGTGTCGCGCAATCCGATGAGGAATGCGCCGGGCGGGGATTGCTTGTCGTAATACTTGCCGCTCCACGTGTTCACGAACACGTCGCCATTCGGCGCGACGACGATGTCACGCGCGTGGCCGACGCTGTCGGCGTACACGGTGGCACAAAACCCCGGTGGCAGCGTGATGCCGCCGTTGCCGGAGGGGCATGAGCCTTCGGGAGGCACATTGGCCGATGCGGCGGCGTCCGCTGAGCGGTCCGAGGGTTTGCATGCCGCGACGAGCGCGGCGCTTGCCACCAGTACGATCCAGGACTGTCGTCCACGCCAGATCCGTTCGCTACTCGGCATCTATACCCTCCGTACAGGATTGTTTTCGCCCGCGCCCGCAGGACCAACAGCCGTCAGAATCTTATCGCGCGCCCGGCGGTTCCCACAGGAATGACGGTGTCCGCAGGGTCCGCCGCTGCATGCGGCGCGCCAGTCCTGGCTCGGGCGCTGGCATCGGCGCTGGGCCGATGGTAAGCTGCACGCTCTTCAATCGGAGCGTCGACCGTGGGTGTGATGGGCCGCGATCGCTGGCGCGAGCTCGAGCCACTGCTCGACCAGGCACTCGATCTGCCGGCCGAGGAACGCGAGGCGTGGCTTCGCGATCTCGGGCAACGGTCCCCGGATGATGCGGCTGAGCTGAACCGGCTTCTGGCGGGTGAGGCGGCGGCGGATCGCGCGGGTTTTCTGACGGCGTCCCATGCAGTGCGCCCCGACATCGGGCTAACAGGTCTCGAGCTCGGCTCCTACACGCTCGAACGCCCGCTGGGGCAGGGGGGCATGGGCTCAGTGTGGCTCGCGCAGCGCACCACGAATCCTGGCGAGAAAGCTGCGGTGAAGCTGCGGAATCTGACCCTCGAGAGTCCGACTGCACAGGCGCGCTTCCGCCGCGAAGGATCCGTGCTCGCGCGGCTCGCGCATCCCGGAATCGCGCGCCTGCTCGAGACCGGCGTGAGTCCAGCGGGCCAGCCCTTTCTCGTGATGGAGTACATCGACGGCAAACCCATCGACGTCTTCGCGACAGAAGAGCACATGGGCGTCGAGCGCCGCTTGGAGTTGTTCGTCCAGGTCCTCGACGCCGTCGGCCACGCGCACGATCACCTCATTGTCCACCGCGACCTCAAGCCGTCGAACATTCTGGTCACGCGTGATGGCTCGGTGAAGCTCCTCGACTTCGGGATCGCCAAGCTGCTCGAGCCCGAGCCGGGGACCGATCAGTCGTGGACGACCACGGACGGCACGCGCATGCTCACCCCGGAGTTCGCGGCGCCGGAGCAGGTGACCGGCGACCCGATCACCACCGCGACAGATGTCTATGTGCTCGGGACGCTCCTCTACCTGCTGCTCTCTGGACGACATCCCACTGCGGCTGGACTGCGCACGCAGCGCGACATCGTCCGCGCACTGTTCGAGGTGCAGCCCGCCGCGCTGGATCTGGGGGATGCCGGCACGATCGCCGGCAAGGCGCTTCGCAAGGAGCCGCGCCACCGCTACCAGACGATCGGCGCGTTCAGAGACGATGTCCAGCGATGCCTGCGCCACGAGCCGATCGTCGCCCGGCCGGCGTCGCTCGCTGATCGCGTGCAGACGTTCGTGCGGCGGAAGGGCGGCCAGGTCGCCGGGATGCTTCGCCGCGCGGACTCCTGACCGCGGAGCTTACGACACCGGCGTGTCGTCGCCGATCAGCGCGTCCTGCAGGAGCAGGCGTGCCTTGCGCCAGTCGCGCTGCACTGTGCGGTCCGACACCCCGCGCAGCGTCGCGATCTCGGCGAACGAGAACCCCGAGAAGAAGTGGAGATCGACCAACTCGACCAGAGACGGCTCGACTCCCGCGAGCTGTTCCAGCGCGTCGCCGAGCCGCTCCAGCTCTTCGCCCGTGCGCAGCGTTTCGTCGGTCGGTCCCACATCGTCGGCCAGCGTGATCTCGAGCAGCCGCCCGCGCTTCGTGGCCTGGCGGCGCCGCGCGTAGTCGATCGTGAGGCCACGCATCGCGCGGGACGCATAGGCGAGAAACCTCGACCGGTCGGCGAACGCGACGTCGGGACGGCCCGCGATGTTCAGGTAGGCTTCGTGGAGCAGGGTGGTGGCGCCGAGGGTGTACGCAGACCCGGCGCGTCGCAGATTGATTTCCGCGAGCCGGTGCAATTCGTGGTAGAGCAGGGCGAAGAGCTCATCGGCGGCCGCTGGGTCGGCCTGGTCCGCGCGTCGGATCAGGGTGTCGAGCTCGGGCTCCACGTCGGGTCTCCGGTCAAATGATTCGCGGGATCTGTACCGACGGTCCTGCCCCGCGGCCGCCCTGGTACTGCCGGCCCGCGACCAGAAAAATGGGTCCACAATCCGGATTTTGCGACTCGGCGCTATCCCGTCCCCCGTTCTGCGCGCCTGAGACCACCCGGGCGCCCCTCCGCCACGAGCCCGGACCGCCCGGCCAGGAGGCCGCGTCCGCGTGGACGGCCGCCACCCAGCGGGCGATTACTGCTTCCGCCAGGCGCCCAGACGCTCGCGCAATGCGACGATTTGTCCGACGTGATAGGACGCGTGGTCGATGGCGAGGAGAATCTCGTACAGATAGGTCTGGCCGTCACCGTGCGGGATCGAGGTCTCGAGGCCTCGGGACCGGTCACGCGCGACCCGCTGCAGGGCGCGCCGGTCCCGGCGGATCGCGTGGAGCGCGGCACTCCAAGCGGCCGCTGAGGGTGGCTGTGGCGCGGGTGGCCAGTAGCCGGCGGGCCCGCAGGCGCGACGTACGAGCCGTCGCGGCAGAAATCGAGGATGTCTCGCTGGGCCAGCCGGATGTGCTCCACCAACTCCCAGGCCGAATGCGCCGCACCGCGAGGACGGCGCCCCCGGAGGCGTGGCGGCAGGCCTTTGACGGCGTCGTCGAAGGTCGCGTGCGCTCCGTGCCACGCGAGGGCGCGTGCCAGCCGCTCGCGAACCGGGTCAGGCGCCCGCCGCGCCCGCCGCGCCCGCCGCGCCGGTGACTTTTTCATGGCAGATCCAACTGCACTTCGTCGATATAGCACCATCCCCACCGTTCCCCGGGCTCGATGGAGCGCATGATCGGATGGCCGGTCTCGTGAAAGTGCTTGGTCGCGTGCCGGTTCTTGGAGGAGTCGCAACAACCAACTTTGCCGCATTGCAGGCAGAGTCGCAGGTGGACCCAGGTGTCGCCGGTCTTGAGGCATTCCTCGCAGCCGCGGGTGTGCGGCTTCACGGGGCGGATCTGATCGAGGTGGGTGCAGGTCTGCATGACGGATCCTCGTGCGTGATGCGGTCCGTGGTGCGATCGGTGGGTTAAGGTCCTGGCCAGCAACCTGGCATCGTGGTGCCGGGACGGATGCAGGCTGCGCGTCTGAATTTACTCGTTTTTCGGTGGGCGGATGGGAGACGGCGTGGTAGTATTGTAGCCATGCGCAGGCTCAAGATTTACGCCCAAATGCTGTTCCGCTACCGTCCGCGGGAGTTCTGGAACGACGTGCTGTCGGAGTCGTTCGACCTGCGCGGCGTCGGGCACTACCGGCTGAGCGAAGACGACAACCGCCGGATGTACGAGGCCAAGCGTGACTTGATCACGGGCCAACTCGAACGCTTCGGCATTGCCGCCGGGCCCGCGACCCGCGCGCTGGAGATCGGGTGTGGCGTGGGTTACTGGACGGAGTATCTCAAGGGGCGAGGTGTGCAGCGCTACACCGGCAACGACATCACCCCGGTGTCCGTCACGACGCTGCGGCAGCGCTATCCGGAGTTCGAGTTCGTGCAAGGCGATGCGGGAGAGATCGCGCTTCCGCCGGCGGCGTACGACCTGGCGCTGATGATCGACGTGACCCAGCACATCACCGACGATGCCGCCTTTGCGCGCGCGATGCGCAATGTATGGCAGGCCATCGCGCCCGGGGGCACGTTCCTGGTGACGTACTGGGACCCTGGCACCAACAAGATGCTGGCGACCCGGTTCCGCCTCAATCGGATCGAGAAACCCCGCCCGCTGTCGGCCTATACAGCCGTATGGGGTGGCGGGTCTTCGGTACTGAATACGATCGCGTTCAATGACAAGCACCTTGCCGTCGTGAGGAAGACGTCGTAGCCGCAATCATGGAGCGGAGGGGTCATCCGTGATCCCCACACCCCGTTCCTCGCACTCCGTCACGCAAATGTGATAACCGGTCCCAGGTTGGAGTGGCTGCGGGGCCGAATCACCTGCAGATTCACCACCGTTCACACGCTCGTTGTAGGGGGAGGGGGCATTCGTGGCTGACGCGGTCGGGCAACTGTTGAACGTCTTGCTCAACGGCCGCTACCTCATCACCCGTGAGATCGGCCGCGGGGGCATGGCCACGGTCTACCTCGCGCGCGACCAGCGGGACGACCGCGATGTCGCGGTCAAGGTGCTCCTCCCCGACGTCGGCATGGCCCTCGGATCCCAGCGCTTCCTGCGCGAGATCGCCGTGGCGTCGCGCTTCAGCCATCCGCGGATCCTGCCGCTATACGACTCCGGGGAATACGACGGGCAGTTGTACTACGTCATGCCGTTCGTCGGGGGCGAGTCGTTGCGGGCGCGCCTCGACCGATCGGGGCCTCTCAGCATCGATGACGCGGTGTTGTTCGCCGCCGAGGCGGCCGACGCGCTCGAGTATGCGCACGAGCAGGGCGTCGTGCACCGCGACATCAAGCCCGAGAACATCCTGATCGATGACGGGCATGCATTGGTGGTGGATTTCGGGATCGCCCGGGCGGCGGCCGCGGCGGGCGAGGAAAAGCTGACGCAGACGGGCATCACGCTCGGCACGCCACACTACATGAGCCCCGAGCAGGGCATGGCGGACCGCAATCTCGACCGCCGGTCCGATGTCTACAGCCTGGGGTGCGTCCTGTACGAGATGCTGGCCGGCCAGCCGCCTTTTGGTGGCGGGTCGGCGCACGCGGTCATCGCGCGCCATGCGATGGGACAGGTGCCGTCGCTGACCATTGTCCGGCCGACCGTCTCGCCGCAGCTCGAGGCTGTCGTGATGCGGGCGCTCGCCAAGGTGCCGGCCGACCGGTTCCAGACCGCGCACGAATTCGCCGAGGCGCTGCGCCATCCGGAGCGTGAGTTGACGCAGTCCCGGTGGACGGCGGCCACGCAGGTGCCGGCGGGCGTCTTTGCGGCCCCTGCGGCGCAGCGCGCCCGCAGGCGCTGGCTCATCGAGGGGGCGCTCGCCGCCGCAGTCCTGATCGGGGCGGCGGGAGCCGCGGGATGGCACTACCTGCATCGCGGTGCTGCGCCCACGGCGGCGGGTACGGACGCGCGCAAGCTCGCGGTCATGTATTTCGACGACCTGTCAGCGGGCCATTCGCTCGGGTTCGTCGCGGACGGGCTCACGGAAGGCCTGATCGCACAGCTCTCGGAGGTGCAGAACCTCGAGGTGATCTCGCGCGGCGGTGTGCAACCGTTCAAAGGAACGAGCGTCACCGCGGACAGCGTCGGCCGGGCGCTCAAGGTCGGCACCCTGGTACGCGGCAGTGTCGAGCAGTCCGGGGACAGGGTGCACGTCGACGTGCGGCTGGTGGACGCCGCCAGCGGCGCCGACTTCGATCGCAGCGCCTTCGACCAGCCCGTCGCCAAGGTCCTGGTGCTGGAGGATTCGATGGTCAGCAACGTCGCGCGCATGATCCGGCGCCGGCTGGGTGAGGAAGTGCGCCTCCGCGCGACCCGCGACGGCACGCAGAACCCCGACGCGTGGGTACTCGTCCAGCGCGCGGAACAGCGCCACCAGACTGGCGAGCGGTCGATGGCGGCCGGCGACACGGCTGGGATGCTCGCCGCGTTCACGGGCGCCGATTCATTGCTCGAACACGCCGCCGCGCTCGATCAGAACTGGGCCGAGCCCGACGTGCGCGAGGCGCAGATCGCCTACCGGACCGTGCGCTTCTTCATCGATGCCCCCGTGCGCGCATCGGCATTCATCGACAGCGGCACGGTCCACGCCGTCCGCGCGTTGCAGCGGTCCCCACAGGATGCCTACGCGCTCGAGATGCGCGGGACCCTGCGATACTGGCGGCACCTGCTCGACCTGCTGCCCGACCCCAAGCAGGACGGCGACACGCTGCGCGCGGCCCAAGCGGACCTCGAATCCGCGACGCGCATCGATCCCGCCGACGCGTCGGCATGGGCCATGGTCGGGCACCTGTATGCGAACCAGGGCGACGAAACCGGTGCGAAGCTGGCTGTTCGCCGCGCCTACGAAGAGGATGCGTATCTCAGCAACGCCGACGTCGTGCTCTGGCGGCTGTTCGGCACGTCGTACGATCTGGAGCAGATGCCGGAGGCGGTGCACTGGTGCGATGTCGGCGTGCAACGTTTCCCGGCGAACCCGCGATTCGCGGAATGCCGGCTGCGTCTCATGGGCACGTCCGTTGTCAGCAGCGACGTCACCCGCGCCTGGCGCCTGGCCGACAGTCTTGGCAACTTGCCTCCCGAAAGCGGGCGGCCCTTCCGGCAGGCGCTGGCCCAGGCGCTGGTCGCGGCCCCCCTCGCCCGCGCGGGGCTCAAAGACAGTGCGCGGCATGTACTGGCCCGGTTGTCCGTTCCCGCCGACGTGGACGCAACCCGGGACATCTCGCTCGACAAGGCGTACGCCTGGACCCTGGTCGGGGACAATGGCGCCGCAGTGCAGGACCTCAAGGTCTGGATCAGCGCCAATCCGAGCGCCGATTCGTCGTTGGCCGACAACCACGATTGGCGGTTCCGCGGGCTTCGGGACGACCCGCGTTTCAAGGCCCTCGTTCAGAGTGGCGTGTCGGGAGGCCGTGCGAGATAACGATTGAGATGATACGAGCGATCGGGACGCGAGGCGTCCCGGGACGAGCGCGGATACACGACTGGCGAGTGCAGAGTGCGCTGCGTGGTGACACGGCCGGCAAACCATCAACGACCGACAAGGGAGTAAGACACATGCAACCAGCAAGGAAACTCGGCGGAATCACCGCGGCAGCCGCGATTACGATGGTCGCCATCGTGATCGCCGCCTGCTCGGATTCCAGCCAGGGTCCGCTGTCGCCGAGCGTAGCACAGCGCGACCTCAACTCACAGATGACGGATCGCAGCGCCACCAACGGGTGTCTGTCAGCCACGACGGTCGTCAAGGACATCGGTGCGCTCTATCCGTCCGGCGGGCCGATGTACCTGGCCGGAAAGGCGGCCATCCTGTACGCCGCCGAGCTGGTTTCGGTCGGGCCGATCAAAGGTGTCAAGCCTGACTCGGCTCTCGGCCGGCAGATCGCCCTCCAGGTTGTTGACACGACGCTCAAGCTCTTTACGGCCGGCAAGCTGATTGGCGGCACGGGATCCTCGACGCTCCAGCTCGCGGTCACGGTCCTCGACGCCGTGCTGTGCAGCGCGGGCCTTCCACAGTCCCTGACAACGGCGTCGCTGGGTAGCGGGTCGACGGGTGCTGCGCAGGTCGTGCAGCCGAACGCACCGACGACGACGGTGGCGACGGGCGACCAGAACGCTGGCGTACAGATCCCGCAGGGCAATCTCAAGGTGACGACCCTGGTCACCATCACGCCGATCAGCGGGCCAAACTGCGTGCCGTACAGCGGACCCCTGTGCACTCCACTGGCGCAGTTCCCGCCGTACTACCAGTACACGTTCACGCCGTCGGTGGACTCGACGGTCACACCCAATCCGTTCACGTACGAAGTCTGCGCCACGACGACCAACATCAACGTCCCAGTGTCGCAGCTCTTCCTCGCCCACAACGTTACCAATGCGGCGACGGGCAACACGATCGCTCAGGTCCTGCCCAAGGCGACCGGCAACCTCAGTCTCGAGTGCGACACGCAGATCGGCGCGCGGACGGTGCCCGGCGCAAGTGTGCTGGAGCTGGCCCGGCGCGGCGACATGCGCGGGGCAGTGGCGTCCCTCGCCGCGGCGGCGGAGGGGCTGTTCGTGACTGACGCGTTCGCCGGCGGCACCAAGACCAGCATCACCGGCACGGCGCACTCGGCGAGTCCGTTTGGGCTCGTGGACGTGAACGATATCATCCCGTACCAGAACGGCATGTGGGCGTATCACGCCCCGTCGTGGTCGGGAGCGGGCACGGCACCGTTCCCGCCGCCTCCCGCGCCCTTTACCGGGGACATCCCCGGGTACGGCAAGGCCCCGACATTCGTGCCAACGACTGCGGGCGGATGGGTGCTCAGCGCCTCCCCCTTCGGCACTGCGCCATTCGGAAGCGGGACCTCGGCCGACGGCAACGCATTCGGGTGTGCGCTCTCCAATCTGCCCAACCTCAACCTCGTCTGGCCGTCGTTCCCACCGTCGGCGAGCACGGGCAACCTCAACACCGATCCATCGTCGATCTTCCTGATGCAGGCGACGTTCTTCGTTCCAACCGACTGGACGCCCAACATCCTGATCGGCGTCGCGATCGACAACGACGTCCAGATCTTCCTGAACGGAGTGGATATCACGAATCAGGGAACGGTCGCGCCGGGCACCACTGCCTCGTACGACGGCACCCAGTTCCTGATTCACGAAGGCTGCGCATCGCAGGACAGCTATGTGATCACGCTCCCCGTGAGCAGCTTCCATACGGGCACCTCACCCAACGTGATTGCGGTTCGGGCACGCGACCGTGGGGATGAAGATTACGTCGACCTTCGGGTTTCGTCGGTGACGCCGTTCATTCCGCCGGTGGCATCGCCGTGACCAGCGGCTCGTAGCAACACCGTTCCATCGCGGCCGGGGAGCCAAATCATCCCCGGTCACGGCGGCCCGGGATGGCACGGTACAAGGACGGGGGAGGCGGCCGGACTACTCGGTGGCCTCTCCCGTCGTTTCCAGCATTAGCTCCCGCGGCGAACGTGCCGGAGCGCCGTCGCGCGCCAACCGCGCCGAGGCCTCGGCGGCTTCCTTCGCCCGGTCGAGCCACTGGTCGAGGTGACGCAGCTCCGCTGTGAGATGACGGATCTTGCTCGCCCGTGCGACGCTCGGAGACGCCCGGTACGCATCTTTGAGCTCGGCGTTGAGTTTCGCCGCGCGTGCCTGATGGATGCGCTGCTGGCGCTTGAGCCACGATTGGGGATCCTGCGCGGGCTCCTCGCGCCGCGGCCCCTCGCGTTGCGGCTCGTCGCGCACCGGGCCCTGGCCCGTCACGGGTGGCTTGCCACGCCGTGGGCCGGGAGCGGCCGACTCCGCGCCGAACGCCAACCACCCGGGATCCACACCGCAGACGCGGGCGATCGCCGCCAGGGTTGTTACGGAGGGCACCGTGTCGCCGGATTCCCATCGCGATACCGTCGCGGCGGTCACCGGTGCGCCCTTGGATAAATCTCGTGAGACCAGCCCGCCCAGGCGCTCCTGCGACAGCTTCTCGCTTCGAAGGGCGGAGGCCTCGAACCGGGCGATCAGGATCCGTTCGCCCAGAGACGTTTCCGGGGGCCTTCGTACTTCGATGTCCGACACGGGCCCAGCCTCAGTAGTCTTACGCACAACGTAATCTTTCGTTCGCCGCGCGCAAATCCAGGGGACTGCGCTTTGAGTTAGCTTCGAATCCCGAGGGTTGGGGAGGCGTGCGACTCTCGGCTCGCCTCGAGCCAGTACGCGGATTTTTCAACGAGAGACGCGTTTCCGGGCGGCTCCGGGCTTGTTCCAGTCAGCCGATTCAGACGGCGAAGTCGGCCCCGAACGTCGGGTAGACCTCGACGACGACCTCGCGGGTGCTGGCATGGGCGGCATGCGCAGTGGCACCCGCGTCGTCGGTACACGCGCACAGAACGGGCTCCGGCATGCCGTCGACGATCAGATGCTGGTCGACCACGTAGCGCGCGATCGCGCCGCGGGGGGACCCGGCAGGGACGTCGTAGCGCAGCAGGCCGCGACCGGAGCGGATCCGTCCGCACGAGTCGAGATGCACTTCGGTTCGGCAGGTGCTGATGGTGTACACGATGGAAAACGTTGCCATGTTCTGCTGGCGTCCGTGACGCGGTGGTGGCTGCGGGTGATCGTGCGTGCGGCGTGATAGCTCGTGCGATTTCGTGCAGTCAAAATGCCTCCGGGACAAATCGGCCGCCGTGATTTGACGCACATCTGGCCGCATGGTTCTCGCGCGTGACGCAGATCACGATCTTATTGGTCGCGGGTGGCAGGAGAGGTCACATACGGGGCGGGCAGGAGTGTCCGCGGCGGCACAGGGGAGAACCACGGGTGGCGGACGATCTCGAGGCATACCTCGGCGAAGTGCTGATCGGCGGGCTGGAGCCCGGCGGGATCATGCTCGCCGCGTACGATCCGGCCTGGGCCGCGCGCTACGAGCGTGAGGCGGCGACGATTCGCGCAGCGCTTGGCGCGATCGCCCTCCGTGTGGAGCACGTCGGTTCGACCGCGGTGCCGGGATTGGTCGCGAAGCCGATCATCGACATCCTGGTCGTCGTGTACGACTCGAGCCGCGAGGGCACCTACCTCCCGGAGCTCGAGCGGGCCGGGTACGTGCTGCGTGTACGCGAACCCGCATTCCACGAGCACCGCATGCTGAGGACGCCCGGCGCCGATGTGCACGTCCACGTCTACCCGGCAGACTCCGCGGAAATTGGACGGATGCTCGGTTTCCGAGATCGCTTACGGCGGAGCGCGCGGGACCGGGATGCATACGCGGCGGCGAAGCGGCGTCTGGCATCGCGTCCGTGGAAGTCGATGCAGCACTACGCCGAGGCCAAGTCGCCCGTGATCGAGCGCATCCTGGCCGGAGCGGGGAGCGACGAGAACCGGGAGTCATTCCGCCGCCTCCTCGCACCCGCGCTGGTGGGACTGCTCGTATTCATGTACCAGGTGCCGCTGTCAGTCGTGGCCCCGGATAACATCCGGTGGCTCATGAAGGGGGACCGGTCGGCCCCGCTCTCTGGCTGGCTCTTCGAGCGCAACGAGCCCTGGACGCTGCCATTCGGCATCCTGCACACGATGATCGCGCCGCTCGTGATGACCGTCGGGTACTCCGACGCGCTGCCCTTGGTGGCGGCGCCCGCGAAACTGTTGTTCGGGTGGGTCACTACCCCGTGGCAGTACAGCGGGGCGTTCCTGCTCCTGTGCTACGTCCTGCAAGGCGTCTTCGGCTATCTGGTGCTCCGCGCCCTCCGGACGGGACGGGGCCTCAGTATTCTCGGGGCGGCGTTCTTCGCATCGAGCCCCGCACTCCTGCATCGCTTCGAGCACGTGAGCCTGAGCGCGCACTGGGAACTGCTTGCCGCGTGGTGGCTCTATCTCCGCCGGCCAACCTCCGGTCCGTCGTGGCGCTACCTGTGGCCGTGGCTGGTGTTGCTCACCATTACCATCCCGACGTACGGCTACCTCGCCCTGATGGTGGGTTGCATCTGCAGCGCATCCTATGTGCGCGCAGTGTGGATCGACCAGACCGTCTCGTGGCGGGCCGCTGCCTGGCACGCCGTCGTCGGGGCCACGACGGTCGCTGGTGTCTTCTGGGTCTTCGGCTACTTCGTGATCGGAAGCCTGTACGAATCCGGGTTCGGACAGTTCTCAGCGGACCTGCTCGCGTTCTTCAACTCGGCCGGACTCTCCTCCTTCGTTCGTCCGTTCCCCACGATCGGGCGCGACTACGAGAACTTCTATTATCTCGGGCTGGGAATGATCGCGCTCCTCCCATTCGCGATCGCCTTTGCGATCGCCTTGCGGCGCCGCAATGCGGCCGGCCGCACCGGGCCGCGGTTCCCCGGCTGGCCCCCGCTGTGGCCCGGTGTGCTCGCTGCCTGCGTGATGTTCGCGTATGCCTTGTCGACACCGGTGCGATTCGCCGGCCATCCGCTGTTCGATGTTCCGCTCTATGCGCACATCGTCGATTTCACCGGGTGGTTTCGCGGGTCCGGCCGGTTTGCGTGGCCACTTTACTATCTCGTGATCGCGCTCACAGTGGCGGTCATCGTGCAATACGCACGCCCCGCGCTGGCGTTCGCGCTCCTTGGCGCCGCGCTCATGCTGCAGCTGGCCGACATGCGTGTGCTCCGGGGGATCGTGCAGCGCGACTACACGCACCCGTGGCCCCGCCTGGAGTCTCCAGCCTGGCAGGGACTTGGCCGGTCGTTCCGGTCCGTGCGGCTGGCCCCGCCGATCATCGCGCACCATACGGCGTGCCGCCGTTACGACCGGCCAAACGACTACGAGATTCGATTCGGCGTGATGGCCGCGGAACAGGGGATGGCTTTCAACAGCGCCTATCCGGCGCGCATCGACTGGAACCCGGGGTGGTGCCAGCCCATGCTCGACAGCCTCGCGCGCGGCGAACTGGATCCCACGACGGTCTACATCCCGAGCGCGACGTATCGTGAAGCGATCGAGTGGTGGGCCGCCGGCCGAGCCGTCTGCGGGACGATCGAGGAGGCGAACGTCTGCGTGGCGCGTCCCGAGCCGGGTGCGGCCGTTGCTCCATTTACGAAACTGCTGCTGCGGCAGGAGCCTGTCCCGGCACCGATCGTGCTGCACGCCGACTTGCGGCGTGGGGATCCCGCGGCGGTCGTCGATTTGGTGCGCGGATTCGAGCGTCCGGATTCCGGCGGCCGCGTCATCGCCGCTCCGGTGAACGCTCCCCGTCGCGGCGTCGTCTACTTCAACCGAGCCATGACCGGCGCGATCACGCTCGTGGTCGAGGCATCGGCGAGCGGAGCCAGCCGTCCCGTTCCGGTCACAGTCACATTCGGCGGCGAGTCGCGCATCATCCCGGTGGGCCCCGCGGTTACCACGGACACCCTGCGGTTCACGGAGGAGCGAGGACCGCAGATCCTCTCATTCGTTCCGGGATCAGCTGAATCGCCGGCGGCGGCATCCAGCGCCGGTATGGTGCCCATCCCGCCGCGAATCAGCATCCGGCAGTTGGCGATCTGGCTGGAGCAGCCGGGCCGGTAGGCGCAGCGAGGCGGCCTGTGACCAGGCGCTAGGCGCCTGGGGGAGCAGGGGCCCTTCCCGAAACGGCCCCACGGAGGGCGTAGGATTCGAACCTACAAGGGCCTTTCGGCCCGCCGGTTTTCAAGACCGGTGCAATAGCCATTCTGCCAGCCCTCCACAAACGACTTACACCGCTCGGACCGCTTCACTGTAGCAGAACCTATAGCACTGTCGGCAGAAGAGGAGCGTCTCGAGAACGTAGATGGTTGGCACGGCCGTCGCCAGCTTCACCGCGTGACCTCTCATTGCTACTCCGGCGCCGGTTCCTGTGCCGTCGATTCCGCAGCCACGCCTCGGAGAACAACGCCCCTGGCCTCGGCACTCGGTGGCCGCTTACGTGGGTCACTCGCTGGCCGTACATTTGCCGCCCACTCGCACCAGAGGGAGCAATGCCAATTCTCATGACGCACGCGACGTATTCGCCGGCCGGCATCAAGGGACTTATCCAGGACGGCGGGTCGAAGCGGAAGGCCGCGATCAAACAGATGGTCGAGGCGGCGGGTGGTAAGTTGCACGCCTTTTACTTCGCGTACGGCGACAGCGACGTCGTCATCATCGCCGAATATCCCGACAACGCCACTGCGGCGTCGGTGGGCATGGCCGTGGGTGGTGCCGGGGTGATATCGTCGTTCCGTTCGACGGTCTTGATCACGCCGGAAGAGATGGACGCGGCCGCGAAGAAATCCGTTACCTACCGGCCGCCAGGTGCGAAGGGGTGACCGCAGCCGCCCAGATCAACTCCCGCTGAGGGCCGTCACCGGATCGACTGCGAGTGCGCGACGGGCGGGGAGATAGGCGGCAAGTGCGGCCACCAGCGAGAGAACCGCCAGGACTTCGATGTAGGTCGCCGGGTCCGATGGGCCGATGCCGAACAACACGGCGCGCATCACACGCGTCGCGATGAGCGAGATGACCAGCCCGATCAACACGCCACTCATGGCGAGTAGCATTCCTCTCCCCACGACCAGCGCCAGCACGTCACGACGGCTGGCGCCCAGGGCGACGCGTACGCCGATCTCCTGGCGTCGCGCGTCGACGGAATACGCGACCACGCCGTAGATGCCAAGCGCTCCGAGCAGCAGGCCCAGGGCGCCAAACCCGGCGAGGAGCAGCGAGAGCAAACGAGGCCGTGCCACGGATTGCCGGACGACATCGTCGAGGGTGGTGATGCTCGTAATGGTCTGGTCCTTGTCGGCTGACCAGATGGCTCGCTGGACGGCGCCTGCCAATGCCAGCGGGTCGCCCGCCCGCACACGAACGACGAGCGTGACGCTGCCCCGTTCGTTCTGTGTAGCCGGTATGTACGCCGCCGGACCGGGCGGGGCTTCGAGACCGGTCTGATGAACGCTCTGCACAACGCCAACGATGCGCAGCCGGACCGTATCGCCGAACACCAATGACCGGTTGGCTGCGCTGGCCACGGGTCCGGGGAGATAGCGATGCGCAAACACATCGTTCACGATGACGACGGCCGGTGCGCCGATCGTATCACCGCGCGTGAATTCGCGACCCGCGAGCAGCGGTGTTCCCACCGCGCGGAAGTAGCCGGAACTGATGTGATTCATGGTGACGGTCGGTCGCTGGCTGAGCGGCAGGATCAGCTCCCCATCGATCCCGAACCCCCAGGGCTCATCGTTGCCGCGCAATGGCAGCATCTTCGTGGCGCCCGCGGCGATGACGCCCGGAATGTCGCGCACCTGGTCGAGCACCGTCTGGTAGTATCGCGAGAATTGCCGTGGATCGGGATATCGCCCGTCCGATATCATGAACCCGATCGCGAGAGCGTGCTCCGGCTGGAAGCCGGTGTTCGCGGCGAGCAACCGGCGAAAGCTCTTCGCCATGAGGCTCGCGCTGCAGACCAGGACGACCGCGATTGCGACCTCCGCCACGACCAGTAGCTGGCGGCTCTGGACACGCGCTCTCCCGCTCGTGGCCCCGCGCGTGCCCGTGCCACTATCCGTGAACGACGCCGTGGCATCCACCGACAGGACGTGTGCCGCCAGGGGCGCGGCCAGCACCAGCGTGGAAACGGCCGCAACCGCCAGCGTAAACGCCGCGACGGTCCAGTCGAGTATCGCGCCCGGCGGTTGTGCCAGCTCTCCGGCCGCGAGCCGCGTGAGTACCGGTCCTAGTATCCCGGCGAGCAGCACGCCGGCAGCCGCCCCAGTGATGGAGAGTACGAAGCATTCGATGAGGATCTGTTGCACGATGCGGCTGCGGGGAGCTCCGAGCGCGGCACGAACCGCAAATTCCCGGGCGCGAACCCCCGCGCGCGCGAGGAGCAGCACCGCGATGTTGGCGCTGGCAACGAGCAGCACGCAGCCGGCCGCGGCGAACAGAATCAGCAGCGGCGGCCGCGCGCCGCCGACGATCGTATCGCGCAGCGACACGACTCTGGCACCCGTCCAACCCTCATCGGCGTCCGGGTACTGCACCGCCAGCGTGCGCTGGAAAGTGGCCAGATCAGCGCGCGCCCTCTCGGCCGTCACGCCGGGGGCCAGGCGTCCCACGACGCTGAGCCAGCGGTTTGCACGGAGCTTCCACGGCGTGGCGGTCTGCGCTTGGTAGAGCGCCGCGATCCAGACATCTGGACCATCGCCAGGAAAGCGCATCGCCGGCGGCATGACGCCCACGACAATGTGTGGCGTCTGATCCAGCACGACGGTTCGGCCGGCGATCGCAGGATCGGCTCCAAAACGACGCCGCCAGAGTCCATCACTGATGACGGCGACGCGCGGTCCACCTTCGCTCAACTCATCCGATGTCGGCAGCCTGCCGAGCTCCGGAGCGGTGCCCAGCGTTTCGAAGAATCCCTCTGTGATCTGCGCTGCGCGCAACCGCTCCGGGGGACCGAGTCCCGTCAGATCGACGCCGCTGTGGCCGGCGAAATACCAGTATCCGCCCAGCCGCGCGAAATCGCGCTGCGTGCGGCGCCAGTCGTCGAGATCGGGAACCGACATGGCCCCGCCGTCCGCGGCGTTCTCCGGGTGAACGGGCCAGACGCGAACGAGGCTTTGCTGGTTGGGGAAGGGGAGCGGGCGAAGAAGGATCTGGTGCACGACGCTGAAGATGGCCGCAGAGGCGCCGATCCCCAGCGCCAGCGTGGTGACCGCCACGAGCGTGAACGCAGGGGCCGATCGGAGCAGGCGCAGGGCGTGCCGCACGTCGTGCACCATCCCAGCCCACCACTCGCGACGACGGGTCTCCGCGATCTGCCCCCGGTCCAATGCGAGCATGGCTGCCCGGGCCTCGCTGACGTCTCCGAACTGCCGCCGGGCCTCGGCGTGGGCGGCCTCGGGGCTCATGCCCTGCGCGACCAGTTCCTCGCACCGCATCGCGAGATGGCCCGCGATCTCGGCGTCCACGTCGTCCGAGATGGCGGGCGATTGTCGCTCGAGGCGGAAGAGCCGGCGGAGTCTGCGATCCAGGAAACTCACGCGGTCCGTACCACACGGGTGACGGCAGCCGAGTATCGCTCCCAGACGGACACACGGACCTGCAGTTGCTTCTGGCCCGCTGGCGTGAGTTGGTAGTACTTGGCGGCGCGGTTGTTCTCCGAGCGCCCCCACTCGCTGCTCACCCACCCCTGCTTCTGCAGCCGGTGCAACCCCGTGTACAGCGCCCCATCCTCGATCAACAATTCATCCCGGGTACGCTCGGCGATCCAGCGCGCGATCGCGTAGCCATGGCGCGGACCCCAACTCAGTGTCTTGAGAATGAGTAGGTCCAAGGTACCCTGAAGCAAATCGAGATTCGGAGTGTTCATCGCGTCCCCTGAACGTCTCAGGGGAAAATGCGAGACGACACCCGTGCTGTCAACATGTGGCAGTAGCGCCACGTACTCGCGCCTCCGATCCCCGATCCGCATCTTGCCCACCATGGATCTACTGCACGACCGCCTGGCGGCCGCCCTCGCGGGCCGATACCGGCTGGACCGGGAGCTGGGCCAGGGCGGGATGGCGATCGTCTACCTCGCGCACGACCTGCGGCACGATCGCCAGGTCGCGCTCAAAGCCTTGCGCCCCGAGGTAGCCGCCGAGATCGGCGCCGAGCGTTTTTTGCGCGAGATCAAGATGGCGGCGGGACTGACGCATCCACACATCCTGCCCGTCTTCGACTCCGGCGACGCGAACGGCCTGCTCTTCTACGTGATGCCGAGCATGGAAGGGCGCTCCCTGCGAGAGCGTCTCGACAAGGAGCGCCAACTCTCGCTCGCGGAGGCGCTCCGCCTGGCGAGCGATGTCGCATCGGCGCTGGACTATGCGCACCGGCACAACGTCGTCCACCGCGACATCAAGCCCGAGAACATCCTGCTCCACGAAGGCGCTGCGATGGTCGCCGACTTCGGGATCGGCAAGGCGGTGTCTCAGGGTGACCGGTCGATCACACAGACGGGATTTGCGGTCGGCACACCCGCCTACATGAGTCCCGAGCAATCCGCCGGTGAGCTGGGGACCGACGGGCGCAGCGATCTGTATTCGCTGGGCTGCGTGCTGTTCGAGATGCTCACCGGCGAGCCGCCGTTCACCGGCGTCACGCCCCAAGCCATCATCGCCAAGCGGTTCGTGTCGCCGATACCCAAGGTGCGCACGACGCGCGATGTGCCGGAGGCGGTCGACGCCGCCGTGTCGCGTGCGCTCGCCCGTACTCCGGTGGACCGGTATACGACAGCCGCCGAATTCGCCGAGGCGCTGCGCACGATCAGCCGCGCGAACGCCACGGGAGCGCATCGGACCGCCAAAGACCCCGCCAGTGTCACGCCGGCGGCGATCGGCGTCCTGCCGTTCAAGAACATGAGTGCCGATCCGGAGAATGAATACTTCTCCGACGGCATGACCGAGGAGATCATCAACGCCCTCGGCAAACTGCCCGGGATCCACGTCGCGTCCCGCACCAGCTCATTCGCCTTCAAGGGAAAGGACGTGGATGTGCGGCAGATCGGTGAGAAGCTGGGCGTGACAACGGTGCTCGACGGGAGTGTGCGGAAGGTCGGGAACCGGATCCGGCTCACGGCGCAGCTCATCGATGTCGCGAGCGGCTATCACCTGTGGAACGAGACCTACGACCGGCAGCTCGAAGACGTATTTGCCGTTCAGGACGAGATCTCGCATGCGATCGTAGATGCCCTGAAGCTGCGGCTCGGCGGTGATCAGGGGCAGGTGGTGGCGCCCACGAAGAATCTCGAGGCGTACACGCTGTATCTCAAAGGCCGGTTCTTTTTCGCGAAGCTCTCCGAGCCCGCGCTCCGCCGCTCACTCGATCTGTTTCAACAGGCGCTGCTGCTCGACCCGGCGCTGGCCAGGGCATACGCGGGCATTGCCGATGCATGGTGCAACCTCGCCGACGACTGGGTGGCCCCCGATGACGCGTATCCGCGCGCCAAGGGGGCGGCTGAGCGTGCGCTGCAGCGTGATCCGAACCTCGCCGAGGCGATGACGTCGCTGGGCAAGGTGCTGGGCTGGCATGAGTGGAAGTTCGCCGAGGCGGAGGCGCAGCTCGCGCGGGCGGCGGAGCTGAGCCCGAACTACGCGGAGGCCCACTATGTACGCGGCACGATGTTGCCCTGCGTGGGGCGCCTCGGCGATGCGGTCGACACGATGCGGCAGGCGCTCGTCCTCGATCCGCTCTCCGTGCATTACAGCGAATGGCTGGCCCGGTTCCTCCTCTACGATGGAGACTACGACGCCGCCATCGCGCAGGGCGAGCGTACCATGGACATGGACGAGATCTGCCATCGGGCGCAGCACTTCATCGCAGCGGCGCTGCTGGCCAAGGGCGACGCCCAGGGGGCGCTGTCGTGGTATCGGCGTGCCCAGTCCCTCGAACGCGCGCCGCGGTCATGGGACGCGATGATTGTCCGCGCGCTCGCGGCCCTCGGCCAGAAGGATGAAGCCGACGCGATTCTCGCCCGGCTCGAGGACGAGTCGCGCCGGCAATACCTGCGTGCCGAGATCATTGCGATGGGCTACGCAGCCGTCGGCCATCTCGATCAGGCGTTCGCGTCGCTCGAACGAGCCTACCAGGCCCGCTCCGCGGGGCTGCTGTACCTGCATCGCGATCCCGGGTATGAGCCGCTGCGCGGCGATCCCCGGTACGCGGACCTGGTGAAGCGGATCGGCCTCCGCTGACTGGTGGCACCGGACGCGGCCTGGTGCCGCCAGCCAGGCCCCCTCAGCCCAGCATTCGCAGCACGAACATCACAAGGCCGCCCGCGCCGCTCAGCAGTGAGAGCGCGTATACGGGCCGCGACCGGGTGAGCGCCGCGACCGCACCGAGTGCGATCGCGATCTGAAAGAACGCGACCGCGTACGCATAGCCGTGATGCTGGTGCATCAGGTGCTCCGCCTCCTCGGTCCGCGCATCGCGCTCGGCCTCCTTCGCTCGCGCTGAATCGGCGATCGCCTTCTGCTCGGCGGCGTACCGCTCCACCAGCGCCTCGGTCTCGGGGGGCGGCGTCTTGCCCACAGCGCGCCAGACTGAAACTGTCGCCGCGGCGACGGCGCCCTTGATGCCCTTTGCCTGATAGTACGCCCACTGGTCCGACGCGCGCGCCTGGATCTGCGTCGCCTCGGTCTTGAGCGCCAGCGCTTCATTGACCGTCGCGCCGGCCCGGAGCGACGCGATCGCGGCCAGCGCGGCCAGGATCGCCGTCGTGAGCGCGATCATCCGAATGAACCTCCCGCCTTCCTTGTCGATCTCCTCGTCGATCTGTTCCCGCAGCTTGTCCGTGTCGACTTCGATCTCTTCCGGCATCGGGTCCCCTTATTTGGCTGGGGGTCGCGCGGGTGAACTGGGCTTGGGTGCGGGCGGCGTCGCGGGCTGTACGGGCCCTGGGAGGGGCACCGCGGCGCGCGGCACGTCCCCGGATTCCGCTGGCGGCAGCGTCTGCAACTGGGGCATTTGTGGCCGGAACAGATCACCCAGTGAGGAGGCCTGCGCCACCTCGCTCGCGGTCCGCATCACCGAATCCGCCTGTGCCTTGTCTCCCGCCTGGCCCAGCGCCTCGGCCAGAAAATAGCCGCTCATCACGTACAGGGCGGGGATGTTCACCGATGGCTTGTCCACCCACTGGCCGCGACGAATGAAGGCCGCGGGCGCTTCAAACGAGTCCCACAGGGCCATCGACCGCTTGAGATCCACCCACCCCTCGCCCGTGAGGCTGATCGTGTCCTTGGTAGCCGCGGGGATGGCGGTGAGAATCTTGCGCGCCAACCCCTGGGTGAGCAGGTACTGCCCGACGCCGAGCTCGTGGCCGTAGTTGCCGGACGTGCTGCTCAGGTAGACCGAGCGTCCGTTGTTGTCGAGAATGAGATGCAGGACGAACACGTCAGCGCGCTCCAACACCCCGTGTGCGAGGTTCTTCGGATCCACCGTCGCCACGAGGTCGGTGCCCGGTTTCCGGATCACCTGAGGTCCCGCGAGCTCGTAGGTCAGCGGCACCGCGTCGGCCTGGTCGAGCGTCATCTGCATCACGGGACCCGTGGGCTTCGGCCATACGTGCCCCCGATACGCCGTGGGGCCCGCCAGAGAATCGTAGTCGTAGGCCGGGCGCCGCAGCATCTGGCGCGTGTACCAGTCGGTGTTCAGCAACGACGTGTTGGCGACCACGACGTCCTTGCGGATCCCCTCGACTTCCTGCGCGTACCACAACGGGAACGTGTCGTTGTCGCCGACGGTGACCAGCACCCCGTACGGCTCCACTGAGTCCAGGAGGTCCTTGGCGAAATCGCGCGTGTCCGTCTGGTGTGCCCGCGACGCCGATGTCCAGTTCACGAACAGCGGCACGAACGCCAGCGCCAGGATCGGCGAGGTGAACGCCCAGCTCGACTTCGTGGGCCGCTCCTCGAGATTCTGCACGTTGCCGGTGTGTTCCGTCCCGAGGACCGCGGCCACCGCCTCCCAGAGGTACACGAATCCGAGCGCCACCCACACGCTCCACGCCGAGAAGCTCCAGAGATAGAAGTAGTCGCGGTCACGGACCTCGCGCGCGACTGTGTCTCCAAGCTCCGGGGATTCGGAATAGCCGTACTTGAAATTGAGGTAGACGATCAGCCCCAACGTGACCGTGAAGATCAGGGGCCCGAAGAACCAGAAACTTCGTCGGTCGTATCGCCAGTGCGCGTAGCCGCCGAAGAGCCCGAGGATGAAGAAGACGGCGGCCAGCACATTCTGCAGCGTCGGGTGGACGCCCGGCACGTCGCGCAGCCACTGCCACTTGAAATACAGCCAGTACATCCCGATCTGCGCACCGAACGGCGCTTGCCGGTCGCCGACATCCGGCTTCCCGTACTGGACGCGGTTGATGTTGTCCATCAGCCGGCTGTAGGTCAGCTTGTCGAGCGTGCATGACACGTGGAACGTCGTCACGCACGCCGTCGGTTCTCCCTCGTTGATGGCCGGAAAATGCGCCGCGCGCAGGGGTTCATAGATGAACGGGGTCAGGCCCAGGAACAGCGCGGCGGCACAGGCGACAACCAGCTTCCAGCGCAGGATCGTCCGCCACCGCCGGGCCAGCACGGCGACGCCGACCGCCGGGGCCACCAGGAACCCCGCCGGATGGTTCGCGTATCCCAATCCGATCAGGAAGGCGATCAGGATCAGCAGGCGGTCGGCCTTGGGGCCGTCGGTGTCGTCGCACCAGAGCACGGTGAGCCACGCGACCACCGCGAAGAACAGCAGCGACACCGTGTAGACCTTTTCGTTCACTACCGACTGATTCCAGACCGTGAATGCCGTTGCACCCACGAGCACGGCGAGCGATGCGCCGACCATCCGCTGCCACATCGCCGGCAGCCAGCCATCCAGCACACGCTCGGTGATCAGGAACCACATCCCTGCCGACACCGCACTGCAGAACGCCGCCATCAGGTTGATCCGCTGCGCGACGCTCGGCGCGATCGGCAGCAGCGACACCACGTGTCCCAGCAGCACGAACAACGGATTGCCGGGCGGGTGGGGGATGCCCAGCACGTACGCCGCGGAGATGTACTCGCTCGTGTCCCACATCGCCGTGGACGGCGCGAGCGTGATGACATACAGGATAAAAACCAGGCCCGCCGCGACTGCGGCGGCCCGATAGGAGGGCTGGTTTTCGGGTTCGTCGATTTTGGGCTTAGCCATGGGGGAGAAAATTGGGCGGGCGATGCCGCAACGGACAGGCCCTAGTGTCTGAAGGTCCGCCGGCCCGTGACGACCATCGCCATGCCGCGCTCATCGGCCGCGGCGATGACCTCCGAATCCTTGACCGAGCCGCCCGGCTGGATGATCGCGGTCACGCCGGCTTCTGCGGCGTGGTCCACTCCGTCCCGGAACGGGAAGTACGCGTCAGAGCCCATGACCGCACCATGCGTGTCCAGCCCTGCCTGGGCCGCCTTGTGCACCGCCAGGAACGCGGCGTCGACACGTGACATCTGGCCCGCGCCAATCCCGATGGTGGCGCCCGATTTGGCGATCACGATCGCGTTGGATTTGACGCTTGCGACCGCCCGCCACGCGAACGAGAGATCGGACCACTCGTCCGTCGTTGGCTGCCGCTTGCTCACGACACGCCACGAGGGCCGTCCGGGCTCGGCCGGGGGCCGGTCCTGGATCAAGAGGCCACCGCGCACGCGCTTGAAGTCGAGCGCCCCGGGTGCCCAGTCCGCCGAGCCCACCAGGATGCGGAGGTTCTTCTTGCGGCCCAGGATCTCCAGCGCGCTCTCGCTGAACATGGGCGCCACGATACACTCGACGAACAGGCTCGAGATCGCGTCGGCTGCCGCCTCATCCACGAGGACCGTGAACGCGATCACTGAGCCGAACGCCGACATCGGGTCGCACGCCAGGGCCTTTCGGTACGCCTCGACCGCACTCGCGCCCGTGGCCAGCCCGCACGGTGTCGTGTGCTTGATGATCGCGCAGCAGGTCTCGCCCGCAGCCCGAAACGGATCGGCCGCGACGAGCGCACCCTCGAGATCGAGCACGTTGTTGAACGACAGTTCCTTGCCGCCGCGCTGATGGAGCGCGTCGAGTCCGGCGCCGGGGCCTTCGACGTAGAACGCCGCGCGCTGGTCGGGATTCTCCCCGTACCGCAGCACGTGCGCCCGCTCGTAGGGCAGGGTGAGCCGATCGGGGAAGATGTCGTCACGCCGTGCAGCGAACCACGCGGCAATTGCCGCATCGTACGAGGCGGTCTGCGCGAAGACCTTACCCGCCAACAGCCGCCGCAGGTCGAGGTCATCGTCGCCGCTCTCGAGGCCCTGGAGCACCCGGGGATAATCCGCCGGGTCGACCACCGCCGTCACGCCAGCGAAGTTCTTCGCGGCCGACCGCAGCAGAGCAGGTCCGCCGATGTCGATCTGCTCAATCACGTCGTCGGGTGCGACGCCGGCCCGCGCGGCCGTCTCGCGGAACGGGTACAGGTTCACGGCCACGAGGCCGATGTCCTGGATCCCCGCCTGCTGGATTTGCCGCTGGTGTTCCGGAAGATCGCGGCGGGCCAGTATTCCGCCGTGCACGGCAGGATGCAGTGTCTTGACGCGCCCGTCGAGCATCTCCGGCATGCCCGTGAGATCCGACACGTCGCGAACCGTCAGGCCGCCGGTGCGCAGCGCCGCGGCGGTCCCGCCGGTCGAGACCAGTTGCCATTGCAACCGGACGAGACCAGTCGCGAATTCGACCAGGCCAGTCTTATCAGA
>Ga0182024_10005433_pt1 | contig 28598 bp, 30 predicted proteins | sample P32metaG_FD_120480 | JGI IMG/M metagenome (GOLD analysis project Ga0182024, IMG submission 120480) | Permafrost microbial communities from Stordalen Mire, Sweden - P3-2 metaG (Illumina Assembly) | ecosystem: Environmental > Terrestrial > Soil > Wetlands > Permafrost | place: Sweden: Stordalen...
CAAAAATTGTGGGCAGTAAGTGGGCACTCTGGCGGGCGGGAGATTGCGCTGATCGCTGTAAGTACCTAATAAATAAGGGCGGAGGAGGAAGGGGCCCGGTGGCCCCACCGGTCTTCAAATCCCATTCTGCACAGTATAACAAGCTCTGATGAATTCTCTGGCTAGCGATAAATTGGACTATTCTCTTACCAAAGTCTGGTTGGGTTATGCCGTAAAAGCTAGGAGTGGGCACTGAGTGGGCAGTGAAAACCCTCCGCAGCCATAGCGGACGCCGGTATATCGAATTTCCCGCGAACTTCTCGAGCGCGAATCGAAGTGACGCTTGGAAGAGAAATGCGTGTCGTCCGCCTGTCATGGTGCCGGGTTTCTTCCTTCACCTTGCGCCTGACTGCGGCATGACCTTTGACCACTTGCCGCCTAGATAGGACATCTTTACTTCCTCCCTTCTTTTGAATCGCGCCATGATCGCTATGCTATTTATCACTGATGTCGATTTCCGTAGAAAAATACGCTCTGGTGCTATCAGGTGGTGGTGTTCGAGCAACCGTATTTCACCTCGGTCTTCTATTGCGCTTAGCGGTTGAAGACCGTTTGAGAAAGGTTGCAATTCTTTCCACGGTATCTGGTGGGAGCCTCGCTGTCGCGCTGGTGTTTTCCAACGCAGGATTGAGGTGGCCCTCCTCGGACTCGTTTATCGAAAAGGTGCTGCCTCAGGCGCGAGTCCTTTTGACCGAGCGTTCTCTCCAGGGAAAAACTCTGCTTCGAACGATCGTACGCCCATGGAGTCTTCTTGGTTCGCGAGGAAAGCTTTTCGCCGACGCTTTGGAAGATTGTTGGGAAATCCGGGGAACGATGAAGGACCTGGACGAAACACCACAATGGTTCATCAACTCTACGTGCTACGAAACCGGCCGCAACTGGCGTTTTTCTCAAAGGCACATCGGAGATTGGAAATTCGGTCACAATTTTCAGCAGACGGTTCCGATCTCAATTGCGGTAGCCGCATCAGCGGCAATTCCGTACTTAGCTGGAATGATCCGTCTCGGTATCGAACCGGACGGTTGGTACAACATTAATCCCGCAACTGATGAGCCTGTTAGGCCGGTCAAGCCGATGTCCACCACAGTCCGCCTTTGGGACGGCGGTGTATATGAAAATCTTGGCGTAGAACCGGTATACAAACCGCAGCGCGGATTCGTTGACAAAAATATCGATTCATTGATCGTTAGTGATGCGTCGGCCTACCTTAGAGAGGATCTCGGTCCCGCAAGCGGCGTATTTTCGAGCCAGTTTCCTTTTCTACGACCACCTCGACTATTCGATATCGCGACCGAGCAATCGCGCGCACTCAGAACACGTCTCATTATGGAGGCGATTACAAGCGGAAGAATTCGTGGGGTACTTGTTCGGCTCGGTCGTTCAGTTGAGTACATAGACAATCAGGCGGGAACTACACACGAGAACACAAATCCAAGTGCGTTTCTCGACACCGAAAATGTCATCCGCGTCGCTAACTACGCGACCAATGCCTCACAAATGGAGGCCGCTGAGTTCGAGACGATTCTGCGCCATGGCTTCGAAACGGCGGATGCAACTCTTGTCGGATATCGATTCCCAGAATTTTCTCACCATATCTTGTGGGGGGAAATAGTTGGTCGAGTCCCGTAGTGACAAAGCAGCCTGATGCACTTCTCGGGAAGGATCGGGTGGGCTGTAAATCCCAAGATTAGGCATTGTTTCTACATTTCCTCGGATCGAGCGCTGTCCAATTCGGTCGGGAAGGTCGCTTGACCAGGTGGCAAATATTCCCGAAGCCCCCGATCGGACAATCGTCATAGCAATATTCAGTTTTGTGACTGCAAAACGTCGACGCACCAACATCGTGCAGCATATCCAATATCTCTTCGGCTGGATGACCGTAGCCATTGTCGCCGACAGAAATGTATGCGGTTCGACTTTGGAATTGCTTAATCAATTCCTCGTCGAGACCGGTTTTGCTTCCGTGATGAGGCACCTTCAAAAAAGGGTATTTTTTCCCTGCCGTAACCTCGCGCAACACTTGAGCGCCCGCATCGGCGGGAAGCAGTGCATAAGGCGCTCCTTCGAACCAGATTTCGAGGACGACACTTGCGTTGTTTTCAGCTGAAGTCTCGGGCGCCTCGTCAATGGTGCTTTTGTTGAGATCCTTCAATAATTGCTCCAGCACGGTTTCTTCTTTTTCCAACACTCCCCATGCTTCGCCTAATCTCGCCGGGTTCGGGTTCAGTACGTTAATTTGGATGTCTGTTCCGTTTGTCCAACTGGCTCCGGCGACGATCGCAAGCGGGGTCTTGTCTTTGGCCCTTACAGCGTCATACAAATCGCTTCCTGTCTTGAGACTCTTCTCTAAGATATCCCAAACGAAGCCAGACTTCTTGAACTCGTAAAGACGCTGCCTGTGCAGATGTTCAAACGCCTTGTGAACGTCGGGGGGAAGGTTGAGATAGAAGTAGTCAAAGTCGCATTGTTCAACGACCGTCTGTAGTCCTCCTAAATGGTCGTTATCGAGATGTGTGCCAATCACGACATCAAGATGACCGTTAGCGTACTTCCTAACGAAATCCGCGACTTCATCACCGCTCGAAAGTGGCCCGCCGTCGATCAGCCATGTGAATTCCCGACCAGATCCCTCCAACGTCAGGAGAAGCGAACCACCCTGACCCACTTTGAGCATATCAATCAGAAGACCCATAAGCGCTCTCCTTGAAGAAAGGAGGTACAGAACCTCTTGCTCATGATAGAAGACAAAGAGACCGCAGAGTTGGCGCCAACGAAAGAGCACAGATAGACTGCGTTCTTCCTCTTGAGGTAAAGCTGTCGTGTCGGCGCAGTGGTTTGTGCTTTGCTCGCTGTCATGATTTCGCCAGATATAGCTTTGCACGCGTGAAGCTAGGACAATCCTAGTCGGTCATCGTATCAAGGTGGTCATAAGCTCCGTGGTCCCCGGCTCCGTCAGGAGCGACACACCGCCTTCCATGTTTGTTGAAAACACGTATTTTGCAACTCGTTGGTATACGTTCAGAGCCGCCGGGTGAGGGTGACCATATTGACTGTCAACGCCCGCGCTGATTAGCACCGTATGCGGAGCAATCTGGAGCAAAGACGCAGGATGTGTCCCGTTCTTGGAACCGTGATGCGGCGCGGCGAGAACATGCGATTTCAGCGAGTTGCCAAATAGCCTGCTGATAGTTTCCCATCGCGCATTTTCCGCGTCGCCGGTGATCAGATACGAGAATCCACGTGCTCCGCGCCCCGTGATCTTAAGGACGATGCTGCAATTGTTGGAACAGTCCATGTCCTCGATATGCGGTGAAAATAGTTCAAACTCGAAATGGTCCGATAGGCCGTGAATATTGCGGTGAGCAAGCTGGTCAAGACGCAAGGAGATTCTTTTCAGTGGGACGGCTGAATAACGCCGAGCTTCTTCTTCTTCGTCTATGAGAGCAAAGACCAGCTTTGCTTCCGTGCTCTCTTTGTAATATTTCGGGTACAATACCCAATCCGGGCGATACTTCCGTAAAATAATGGAAGCGCCGACGATATCGCTATGATCATCATCAAAGCCTGTTAATATCAGGCCCTTCACGTAGTGATTCTTCAGGGAGAACGCTAGTAGTTCCTTCACGTGCGCAACGGTCTTGTCATCAGAAGGTGGAATCCGTGAATCGACCAGTATGGCCTCTCCTTCGTGCCTGACGATGGCGAGTGCGCCTTGACCCACGTTTGCGGTGATGATGTTCATGCCGTCTAACGCCTCTTGCCGCGGTATATTGCCTGGTTAAGATCCTTTTCCAGATGGAGCACGGCGTGTCGCGCGGAACGGAACCTGCGGTGTTCGTAACTCGCTGAGACTTCAGAGAGGATCGAGTTTTTAGCCGCCGTGGTGATAGAGTAGCATGGTATTCCATCGCCTAAGTTCTCGATGGCCGATACATCAGTGAAGGAACCATCGACGAGCGTTAAAGGGCCTTTCCAGTAGATTGCGCCGATGCGCTTCGAGAATAGCGCCTTAAAGCCAGGGTAAAAGTCGGAAAAGAACTCCTGGTCCTTGACCCGTTCGAGATTAGGTGGGCTTGGACGACCTACGGATTCTCGGTCGGAGGGGAAGGGAGGTTGCTCAAGGTCGCTTCGCCATACAAGAGGGAGATTTACGAGCTGCACGCACGAAGCTGGAATTTCATAGGGCGTATCGTCATTGCGCCGAAAGAAGTAGTGTTTCACTGCGTATCTCGGATCACCATCAGGATTCCTGCGTACTACAAGCAAGGCATAGAAAAAGTCGTTGCTGTGTTTTCTGTGATTGACTGTTTTGAAATAGGTGGTTTTGTCTCCCTCGCTTAAAGTGGAGTAACCGTTGACATGATGGGTGTGCCAATTGCCTAGATGCTCTATGTTAGGGTGCCTTTGTTCGATCGATCGGAATATCTTCTCTTGGTATTCACCATCCTGAAAGAAGCTCGTCCGAGACCTCCTCGCATTCGGTCCTGGGGGTATGACTCCTAGTACTTCAATTTCTAGTCGCGCTTCATTCTGGCGGTGATTTCCGATGAGCCGGCCACCGGTTTCATCTTCGTGGTACCGGTCGCATTCATCAAATATGGATTCGAGGGCGCCTTGAGCGATCGAAATAGAAACGGCAGAACTGGTGGATTTAAACATTGGTGGACCTCGCCATCGAGCAAACCTCGCAAGGTTCATCTGCGTTGAACTCAATTCTCTGCAACTGAAAATGCCTTTTGAACGGATGGACCGGGCGATTGCCCCAGACAATATAATTTTCATCGATCAAGCTCAGGTATTTGGGGCGCTCTTTCAATCGCCGCGCAATAGCGTCGAGCACAAAACGGGTGTGGAACGAGGTGATGAACGAAATGTCTACCGCCAAGCCCGGCGAATCTTTAATCTCGTCAATTTCCATTCCATACATTTTTTCTCGCTCTTCGTCAGAAACAAGGTCGACTTCCTTTATTCCCTCTCTGTAAGTGGTGCGCTGCAAGAAGGCTTCGAGACAGGCCAAACACCTTCCGTCAGGAGGTCTAAAAGCAAATACTTCGCCCCCAATTCCTCTGGTGAAGACACGGCCGACGACAAAGGGAATATCGTTCCGCACGCAGAGCTCGTTGATCGTGTATCGGGATGGCTCGTTGTCAGTTGCCAAAACAACAACATCAGAGCCAATGACTTCGGACGCAGTATTCGGATAGAACATGATGTCTGCGTCGATAGTCGTAAGGTTCACATTCGGATTTCTGTCTCGCAGGACGTCGGCGACGGCATCAACTTTTTTTCTACCGATGAAACTCCTTCCGCAAACGTGTCTAATTACATTTTCGGGTCCGAGCACATCAGGATCCATTAGCGTAAAATTCCGAATTCCGGACATGACGAGCTGTAGTGCCACGCTCGCACCTCCTGAGCCACATCCCACCACGAGAACTTTGACATCTGCGAACAATTTGATGTCGAAGAGCGACTCAATTCTCTCGAAGGTCCTATCTATACTCACCGGGTCTCCACTCCCTCAGGCCACCTGCCCGTCTTCCGCCACTTTCGGTATTGGTTAAGCCATCTTCTGGCCAGGGTTAGCGCATAAAAGACGTCGTGCGACTTCACGTTCCAGGCTGCCGTTGCGCCAAAGATCGATAGCGAACCATCCTGCCATCGCTTGGGAGTATTTGTTGGCAAGTGCAGGGCATAGATCCTAGGCGCTAAGTCTGGGTAGCCATGCGGTAGAACGATACTGAGGAGCACATTCTCTCCAGCAGCAGTCTCATGGCAATTTATTTCTAATTCCTTGTTCTCGTTGATCGTGAGCTTGTAGGTCTCGTTCATCTCGTCGAGCTTGCTCAACTCTTGTTTGACGCGATCAGGGGAGATATCTGGGAGCAGGAAGGATACAGGCACAAGACACGCCATCGGTTCGCCGTTTCTCTCGATGACGAACACGTCGCCATCCCGGGCGACTCGATCCAAGACCTCGCCCGGCGAGCTCCTAAGTTGCATCATCTTCAAAGTTCGGAAGTCTATTTTCAACCGAGACCTCAATGCTTGATCTCCGCACCGGGCCAAGTACCTCGGTAGCGCCAGATCTCATACTTGTTCAGCCATTTCGCCGCGCGACCGATCACGAATGTCAGATGGTGGATACCAGGATTCCACATTGAAGGGTGTAAATAACAAATGTGCCCACCTTGATATCTATGTGGCGCATTCGAAATGGGTGGCGTGTCAACGAAGACCCGTGGCATCTCGTTCGGATAGCTCTCTGGAAACCGAATCGAAAGCACGTACGTCCCGACCGTTGTCTGCAAAGCCGTTCTCGCGTAGACTTTGCCGTCGGACGTGGGATGCAGTTCTACGTACGCAAAGGTTTTTTGCGCTTCAGCAAACTCTCGCTGGACGCGGTTGATGTCCATGCCGCCCTCAGTATTCACCGCCAAGGTTTTCTCTCATCGTAAGCGGTTTCTTAGCGCCGAGCTCGGCGGCATTCGTTTGACCAACCTCCCTAATTTCGCCGTTTGGCAAAATCTGAATTGGTTTGTCTTCCTCGCTATTCAGCAGTCTTTCGAGTTCCTGAATCGTAGGTTTCCGGTCCATTTGAATTGCCCTCCAGATTATCGCTTGACTGCATAGTGTATCATAATTGTGCGGTATATCTGAATCGGCGCCTCCGATCAAGCGAAAAAATTCGAAGAAGAGCGATTCAAATGGTAAGGTCAGAGCATGAGTCGCTTTCCAAGTTCCCCAAGCCTGATGATCGTGGACTTTCTCAAGAAGTATGGCGGGAAGTCGGTTCCACTCGACTTTGTTGCCCAGGGTCTGGGCCGGAGAACACCGGAAATTCTCGAGTATGTGACCGGACTCGAACAGCAAGGGATCGTACAGCGCGACGGGGATATGGTTCGCCTAAGCGCCGACGCGGTCGCAAATAGTTGACCTTGGGATCTCTGTGTCCCAAGCCGGACCTTGCGTCCTCGCTTTTGTTCTAGCGTCCCTTCTAACAACTGTCGAGTTAGTGACTACCAAATATCCGCACACTGCCTACCTGCTCAGGCGATGTTGGGCTTTATACGCGTATGCGCTCATCTATGGCGCGATTGCGGTGGGAGTGACGATCTTCTGGAATGCCCTTAGTACAGCGGGCATGATGCGCGTGCAAGGCGCTAATTTGTCCAATCCCTGGCTTCGCGCCCTCGCCGTAGGCTTCACTGTAAAAGCATTTCTTCACGTGCGCTTCTTCAGTGTTACAGTTGGATCGGACAGCTTCCCAATCGGCATCGAAACTGCGGTGCAACTATTCGAGCCTTGGCTTCTGAGCACGATTGACCTCGACCACTTCCTCGCCTTGGGACAATATATTGGCACCCGGGCCGCCAAATATAACAATCTCCAAAACGTTCAGACTGCGATTCAACAGAACACTCCACAGAACCCATCCACGCTGAGTCGAGCATTTCTGTCCGACGTTCAGCGGTCGACCACCGTTGCTGATGCCTTGCGACTTTACCTTACGTTCGTTGGAACGAAACTCTTTGACTCAACGTTTCCACCGTAGTTGCTAGGTGGCGGATTGGAGGGGGGGCGCCGTACTTCTCGCCCCTCTGGCGCGCGTTTCACCTCGAACATCAGAGGTTACGTCGTCGGAATGGACGATGATACGCTGACCGTGCTCGACGCGAGCAACGCGACCCACGTCATCCGGCTTTCCGGCATCGATGCGCCGGAAAAGTCGCAGGCATTCGGCCAACGCTCGAAACAACCGCTCTCGGAGCTCATCTTCGGTAAAGGCGTGTCGCTCGAATGCGGCAAGAAGAGAGCGACGGCCGGCTCGTGTGCAAGGTGATCGAAGCTGGCCGCGACGCGTGCCTCTAGCAGGTCATGCGAGAGATGGCGTGCATTAGGAGCAGTTCCAGGACGAGCAACCGGCCGCCGATCGAAGAGTTACGCCGAGGCCGAGGACGCCGCTCGCGTCGACGTCTCGGACTCTGGCCGGACGAACACCCAATTCCGCCGTGGGAACTTTCGGCATGGCAGCACGTGTGCGCTGCAATACGACAGCTCCAGTCGTCGTGTTGATGGCGCGCCTGCGGAAGGTCCACGTCCGCGGCATATGCTCACATGTATCTTTCAATGGCCGGGATGTCCGGTGTACGATCTGATCTCGGAACGCAGTCGGATTGATTTCTCGAACGCCGATGCTGCCCGCGCTGGCGACTTCCGCGCCGCAAGAAATTGTCTGTGAGTCAGGATCGCCTCGATGCCGATCTTTCTGCTTGCTCAGTGGTTCGGACCGGAGTGGATAATAGCGATTGGAACTGTCGCCGCAGCGTTGATCTATTTGCTGACCTTTCTGAAAGTCAACGAGCAAACGAAGCTCTCGCGCGAGCAGCTGGAGATTTCGAAGGGCGAGCGCGCTGAACTGCTGAAGCCACAGCTCGTGGTGGAGATCACCAATGTTGTTCCGGCCGATGAGAAGGACGGTCCGACTGCGAACGTAACCTTCACGATTCGAAATCTCGGTGGCAGTATGTTCAGGGTAATTCGGAACCAGACAACCACAGGGATTGTCAGCCCAGCTTTCGAAGGATTGATCGAGGTGCCGCCCGGCGCGTCTCAGGACATCGTTCGCCGAGTGTTTCGGCGCAGCACCGAGGCAGGTTCCACATATCTCTACGCAACTTTTGACGTCAGGGCTGTCGATGGTAGGCGATTCCAACAGCAAAACCAGTGGACGCTTGACTTGTCGGGTCGCAATAATCACGAGCCTCAAGTATCGAAGCTGGTTTACGTCGGTCCACCAGAGATCGAGACCTTGCGGGAGGGCGGCTAGCTGTGACGCTTGCGAAGCGACGGTGCGCCGAAGCCCTGAGCAGTTTTTCAACGCATTATAGAATCGTATGATCCTTGTTCGCTCGAACTCTTTGGTTGACGGAGGTAAGCGATCAGAAACTGAAGTGCGTCGTAAGGCTAGTCATACGCCAACCCTAAGGTTGGCCCGGGCTCACGACCCCCATCCTTGAGCGGGACCGCAAAAGACGTATCATTCTGAACATGGTCAAATCGTCTTCGCTGAGTCTGCCAGAATTGTGGGATATCGACGGTCTCTTCACAAAGTCCGGGACGATTCTTGCGGAAGCGAGAAGCCGGCTCAACGCTTTCGACCATGATCTCGCCATTCGCCGCGCCCAGGAGTCGCTGGAACTTTCGCTCAAAAGTCTCTTCCGATTTCTTCAGCTCGACTACCGGGCAACCCATGACGTCAGGAAAGAGCTCTATGCCTTGAGCGAAGCCCTGAAGAACTACGCAATTGAGAAGCGTCAGATCGCCCGTCTTGTCCTTGCAGGGTCGGTCTTGAATCTGTGGCGTTCGCCGGCATTCTATGGAGATGAAACGTTAAACGTGGGCGGGATCTTCGACAGGCCGGAAGCCGAACTCGCGGTCTCTTACGCCGAGCTAGGGCAGTTGGTTACGAGCATCGTCCGTGTTCGCGTATACGAGAAAGCGGTCAGTTCGGCAAAGGCATGAGCAACCATAAGATCGCCGGTGCCCCCCAATCATCGTCGATCACTTTTTGTTTCTCACCGATGGCCTAGCGGTATCGAGTCCGAGTGGGGCTCAGCACACTCGCGAGCTCCCCAACGTCCTCTTACTCCCTGAGCTCGACTGTCGTCACAATTAGGTTGATGATCTTCAAGGTGACAATCATTAGACTTCCAGTGGCCTAGCTCCTTCTCCGCGCCTGCGTCAGCTTCTTTTGGCAATGGCGTTTGCGTGGCGCGATCGTAAGGAGCGCAAGACGACGAGATGAACGAGTAACGATGCCCATCAAGAAATCTGAACTCTATAGCTCCCTCTGGTCGAGCTGCGACGAGCTGCGCGGCGGCATGGATGCCAGCCAATACAAGGACTACATCCTCGTCCTGCTCTTCATCAAATACGTCAGCGACAAATACGCCGGCGTGCCCTTCGCCCCTATTGCCGTCCCCGAAGGCGCCAGCTTCAAAGATATGGTCGCGCTCAAAGGCAAGCCGGACATCGGCGACCAGATCAATAAAAAAATAATCGCCCCGCTCGCCAACGAGAACAAGCTATCCGACATGCCGGACTTCAACGACGCCACCAAGCTCGGTAGCGGCAAGGAAATGGTGGATCGGCTCACCAACCTCATCGCCATCTTCGAAAACCCGGCCCTCGACTTCTCCAAGAACCGTGCAGAGGGCGACGACATACTCGGCGACGCCTACGAATACCTGATGCGGCACTTCGCCACGGAGAGCGGCAAAAGCAAGGGCCAGTTCTATACCCCCGCCGAAGTCAGCCGCATCATGGCTCAGATTCTTGGCATCGGTCAGGCCAAGACAAGCCCCGACACCACCGTCTACGACCCCACCTGCGGTTCTGGCTCGCTCCTGCTGAAGATCGCCGACGAAGCCCGCACGCCGGTCACCATTTATGGCCAGGAGAAGGACGCAACCACTGCCGGTCTGGCACGGATGAACATGATCCTGCACAACAACCCAGGGGCACTCATCGAGCGGGGCAACACGCTCACGGTTCCCAAGTTCAAGGAGGGTGAAGCGCTCAAGACGTTTGACTACGTCGTCGCCAATCCACCCTTTTCCGATAAGCGCTGGAGTACGGGCCTCGATCCGCTGCACGACCCCTACGACCGCTTCCAGCCTTTCGGCACACCGCCGGCGAAGCAGGGTGACTACGCCTACCTGCTGCACATCGTTCGTTCGCTCAAGAGCACCGGCAAAGGCGAGTGCATTCTGCCGCACGGAGTGCTGTTCCGAGGCAACGCCGAGGCCGACATCCGGCGCAGCCTCGTCCGGAGGGGCTACATCAAGGGCATCATCGGCTTGCCATCCAACCTGTTCTTCGGCACCGGTATCCCCGCTTGCATCATCGTCGTCGACAAGGAAGACGCCCACGCCCGCAAGGGCATCTTCATGATCGACGCCAGCGCGGACTTCATCAAGGACGGCCCCAAGAACCGCCTCCGTGCCCAAGACATCCACAAGATCGTGGACGTCTTCAACAAACGGATCGAAGTCCCCAAATATTCCCGCATAGTCTCCTTCGAGGAGATCGAAAAAAACGACTTCAATCTCAACCTACCGCGCTATATCGACAGCCAGACGCCCGAGGACCTCCAGGACATCGAGGGCCACTTGAAGGGCGGCATCCCTGTCACTGACGTCGATGCACTCCAGAACTACTGGGACGTCTGCCCCAAACTCCGGAAGGTGTTGTTCAAGGAGAACCGCCCCGGCTACCTCGACCTCGCCGCCGACAAGGCCGCGATCAAGTCCACCATATACGAGCACCCCGAGTTTGTCGCTTTTACAACCAGCATGAACGCGCACTTCGCGGTATGGAGGCAGAAGAGAGCAGAAATGCTGCGGCAGTTGACAGCCGGTTTTCATCCGAAGGAAATCATCGCCGCCCTCTCCGAGAATTTGTTGGCCCACTACATTGGCAAGCCGCTCATCGACAAATACGACGTATATCAGCATCTCATGGACTTCTGGGCGGAGACGATGCAGGACGACTGCTACATCATCGCCGCCGACGGCTGGAAGGCCGAGACCTACCGAATCATCGAGAAGGACAAGAAGGGCAAGGAGAAAGACAAGGGCTGGGCCTGCGACCTTGTGCCCAAGGCCCTCATCGTGGCTCGCTACTTCGCCAAGGAGCAGGAGGCCATCGATAAGCTCGCGGTTGAGTTGGAGAGCGTGACCGCCAAAATGACCGAGCTGGAAGAGGAACACGGCGGCGAGGAAGGCGCATTCTCCGAGCTGGACAAAGTGAACAAGGCTAACGTCACCGCCAGCCTAAAGGAAATCAAGGGCGACTTAGAGGCCAAGGACGAAGCCGCCTTGCTCAACGAATGGCTGAAGCTTGCCGACGAAGGGGCCGACCTCAAGAAGCGCCTCAAGGACGCCGAGGCCGACCTCGATGCGAAAGCCTACGCCCAATACCCCAAACTGACAGAGGCCGACGTGAAGACGCTAGTTGTGGACGACAAGTGGCTCGCCGCTCTCGACGCCGCCGTCCATGGCGAGATGGACCGTATCAGCCAGAGGCTCACCCGGCGCGTGAAGGAACTGGCCGAACGATACGAAACCCCAATGCCCGAACAGATTCGCACGGTCACCGAGCTGGAAGCCAAAGTGAACCGCCACATCGAACGAATGGGGTTCTCATGGACGTGAGGTCCGGCTACAAGAAGACGGAAGTCGAAGTGATCCCCGGGGATTGGCGCATCGCTAAGGTTGGAGATGTGTGCCAGATCTTTGGAAGAATCGGCTTCAGGGGTTACACAATAAATGACATCGTCAAACCGGGAGAAGGCGCGATCACGATAAGCCCTTCAAACATTCAGGGCAACAAGACTGATTTCGCGAAATGCACTTATATATCGTGGGCAAAATATGAAGAATCGCCCGAAATCAAAATAGAAGACGGGGATATTCTTCTTGTAAAAACTGGATCAACAGTTGGCAAAGTAGCGATCGTCCAAAATTTGCCGACAAAGGCGACCATAAATCCTCAGATCGTAGTACTGAAGAAAATAACAATTAACAATGTCTTCCTTGGCTATTCGATGGGCTTTAGGATCATTCAGAATCAGATTGCGGCGACCGTTGTCGGAGGCGCCTTACCTACTCTATCGCAGAGCCAGGTAGCCCAGTTCGCATTTCCTCTCCCGCCTACCAAAGCCGAACAAGAAGCCATCGCGCGGGCGTTGAGCGACGCCGACGACCATATTGAATCGCTGGAGCAGCTGGTCGCCAAGAAACGCAACCTAATGCAAGGCACCATGCAGGAATTGCTCACCGGCAAGAAGCGCCTGCCCGGGTTTGAAGTCAACCCCGACTGCAAGCAAACAGAGGTCGGGACGATTCCGGATGATTGGGAGGTGAGGTGTCTCGGCGAAATCGGGAAATCTCTAATTGGCCTAACCTATAAACCTACTGATGTCCGCTCTGATGGTATTCTTGTCCTGCGTTCCTCGAACATTCATGAGAACGCTCTGCGATTCGACGACAACGTGTTTGTCGAGATGGATATTCCAGAGAGAATCATGATGAGGCCGGGCGACATTCTCATCTGCGTTCGCAATGGCAGTCGTGACCTTATTGGTAAATGCGCGCACATAGATGGGCGAGCCCGAGGAATGACATTCGGGGCCTTCATGGCAGTCTTCAGGTCTTCCTTCCACAACTTTGTCTTTCACCAGTACCAATCGCACCTGATCAAGAAACAGATTTTCGAATGTCTCGGGGCGACAATTAATCAGATCACCAACAAAAGCCTCGACGCGTTTAACATACCCCTCCCACCCACCAAAGCCGAACAAGAAGCGATCGCCACGATCCTTTCCGACATGGACTCGGAGATCGCAGCGCTGGAAGACAAGCTGGTTAAGTCTCGACAGATTAAGCAAGGCATGATGCAAGAACTCCTCACCGGGAGAATTCGGCTGATATGACCAAGGGGCATAAGACAAGCGTTGTTCAAGTCCATGGTGCAACGGCTTACAGGATCGAACGTCACATCCATCTCTTCGCGGCTTGGGCTGCCAGCAGGGCGGCGTCGGTCAAAGGCTGCCGGTTTAAGGTGGAACAAGGCAGGGCGATCCTCGAAGCGGCCGGCTTTAAAGCTGACTTTCCCACTCCGGACCAGTTGCCGGCCTCAAAAGGCATGAACCAAGAGCATCGGCGATGGCGGGCCAGCGTCATCAACGCGGCCAAGTCACAAGGGCTGACGTTTACTCACGGAGTGGCCGCGAAACTTATCAACATATATCTAAAATGCCGCTTCATATGTGGCGGACATCACGGGCATGAGCGGGTTCACGACCTGCACCCTCCAATTGATGACGTGCTACTGAGAACTCTCGCCGACCTCGATATTGGTGGATATGCGAAGCAATGGCGGAAGGCACGCCAGACGCGATGGTCCAAGCTCAATTCAGAACAGTACGAAGCCGTGATCGCACTTATTCGTGAGTCTTTGAAAGGGGAGGCGCTTTGGAAAATCGAAGAATATTGGGCGGGTAATCAATGAGCGACATCGGCAAACCCGAACGCGTTACACAGAACCGCGTGATCGCCCTGTTCCGCGACGAACTTGGCTACCACTCTCTCGGCGATTGGACAGACCGCCCCGACAACAGCAACATCGAGGAAGCCCTCCTCACCGCCTACCTGACGAAGTGCGGCTATAACCAGGCACAGGTAAGCAGCGCCATCTACAAATTGCGGATCGAGGCGGACAACCACGGCCGCACGCTCTACGGCAACAACCAAACCGTTTACAACCTGCTGCGGTACGGCGTACCGGTGAAGATCGAGGCGGGCAAAGTTACGGAAACCGTTCACCTCATCAACTGGCAGCAGCCGGAAAAGAACGACTTCGCCATCGCCGAGGAGGTCACGCTCCACGGCAACCACGAGCGGCGCCCGGACCTTGTGCTCTATGTGAACGGCATCGCCGTCGGTGTGATGGAGCTGAAGAAGAGCCGCGTTAGCATCGGCGACGGCATTCGCCAGAACCTTTCCAACCAGCAGCCCGAGTTCAACGAATGGTTCTTCAGCACGGTGCAACTCATCTTCGCCGGTAACGATTCCGAGGGCCTGAAATACGGCACCATCGGCACGGCGGAGAAGTATTTTCTGAACTGGAAGGAAGACGAAGAGGACAACAGCCGCTTCAAGTTGGACAAATATCTGCTCAAGATGTGCAACAAGGAACGGCTGATCGAGCTGATGCGCGATTTCGTTCTGTTCGATGGCGGCGTGAAGAAGCTGCCGCGCGCGCACCAGTATTTCGGCATCATGGAGGCACAGAAGCATGTACGCGAGCACAAAGGCGGCATCATCTGGCACACGCAGGGCAGCGGCAAGAGCATCGTCATGGTGCTCTTGGCGAAGTGGATTCTGGAGAACAACCCCAACGCCCGCGTAGCCATCATCACCGACCGCGACGAGCTGGATAAACAGATTGAGCATGTATTCACCGAGTCGGGCGAGGCCATCAAACGCACGAGCAGTGGCCGCGACCTGATGAACCAACTCGGCCAGGCAACGCCGCGCCTTCTCTGCTCGCTTATCCACAAGTTCGGTCGCAACGAGGTGGCCGACTTCGACGCGTTTATCAAGGAGTTGGAGTCCCAACCAAGCAAGACGGTGGGCGACGTATTCGTTTTCGTGGACGAATGCCACCGCACGCAGAGCGGGAAACTGCGTCGCACGATGAAGGCGATGATGCCGAATGCCGTTTTCATCGGTTTCACCGGCACGCCGCTGCTCAAAACGGACAAGGAGACCAGCCTTGAGGTCTTCGGTGGCTATATCCACACCTACAAGTTCAGCGAGGGTGTTGAAGACGAGGTGATTTTAGACCTCGTCTATGAAGCGCGGGATATCGATCAGCACCTAGGCTCGCAGGACAAGATCGATACGTGGTTCGAAGCCAAGACCAAGGGACTTAACGACTGGCAGAAGGACGAGTTGAAGAAAAAATGGGGCACGATGCAGAACGTGCTCAGCTCACGCTCCCGTATGGAGCGCGTAGTAAACGACATCGTCTTCGACTTCAGCGTGAAGCCCCGCCTTTCCAGCGAGCGCGGCAACGCCATTCTGGTGGCGTCAAGCATTTACGAGGCTTGTAGATATTTCGCGCTGTTCCAAAAGACACCGCTGAAGGGTAAGTGCGCGGTCGTGACTTCCTACAACCCGCTGGCGAAGGACGTGTCCAAGGAAGAAACCGGAGCGAATACCGAGACCGACAAACAATTCATCTACAATACCTATACCGACCTTCTGAAAAGTGTCGAAGCCAAGCCCGGCATGACGAAAACTGAGACCTACGAGGAGAGAGCCAAATCCCTCTTCACAAAAGAGCCGGCGAACATGAAGCTGCTGGTGGTGGTGGACAAGCTGCTCACCGGATTCGACGCGCCGCCCTGCACCTACCTCTACATCGACAAGTCCATGCAGGACCACGGGCTCTTCCAGGCCATCTGCCGCACAAACCGGCTGGACGGCGAGGACAAGGACTTCGGCTACATCGTTGACTACAAGGACTTGTTCAAGAAGGTGGAGAACGCCGTTGCCGTTTACACGTCCGAACTGGATCACAGCGCGGGGGGAGTCGAGCCGGAGGTTCTGATTCAGGATCGGCTGAAGAAGGGCCGGGAGCGTCTCGACAATGCACTGGAAGCTCTCGCCCTACTGTGCGAGCCGGTGGAGCCGCCAAAGGGCGAGCTGGAACACATCCACTACTTCTGCGGCAACACCGAGATTCCGTCAGACTTACAAGAGCGGGAGCCGCAACGCGCCGCGCTGTACAAGGCAAGCGCAACCCTCGTTCGTGCCTACGCTAACATTGCGGATGAACTGGAAGGCGCCGGATACAGCGGCGCAGACATTGCCCTCATTAAGCAGAAGCTCGATCACTATCTGAATGTCCGCGAGATTATCCGCAAAGCCAGCGGGGAGAGCCTCGACCTGAAAGCCTACGAGGCTGACATGCGGCACCTTATCGACACCTACATCGAGGCCGATGAGCCGCGGAAGATTTCGCCCTTTGACAACATGAGCCTGCTGGATCTGATCGTGAAGACCGGCATTGCCAATACCATAGCGACCCAGCTCGGCGGCCTGAAGGGAAACAAGAACGCCATTGCCGAAACGATCGAGAATAACGTCCGCAGTACGATCATCAAGGAACACCTGAACGACCCGGCTTACTACGAAAAGATGTCGGCGCTTCTGGACGAGATCATCGCGGCAAGAAAGGCCAGGGCCATCGAGTATGAGGAGTATTTGAATCGCATCGCCGAACTGGCCAAAAGAGTAGAGGCTGGGCAGGCGGATGATACCCCGGTACAGCTGAACACGCCGGGGAAGCGCGCCCTTTACAACAACCTCAACGAGAATGAAGAGTTGGCTCTAAAGATTGACGAAACGGTCAAGAAGACTCGGCCCGATGGCTGGCGTGGGTATCAACCGAAAGAGAACACCATCAAGGCGGCACTGTTGCCGCTGTTGGGTAATGAGGCCGAGGTCGAGCGCATTTTCCTCATAGTGAAAGCGCAGAAGGAATACTAATGGTCACGCAGCTTAAGCTGGGCGACATCGCTGTAGATGTGGTTCTGAAGGATATCAAGAACATCCATCTCAGCGTCTATCCGCCGACCGGGAGAGTGAGGATTTCGGCTCCGTCGCGTATGAGCCTCGACACTATCCGCGTCTTCACCATCTCCAAGTTGGGATGGATCAAGAGGCATCAGACGAGGTTCAGAGGACAGGAACGCGAGACGCCGCGCGAGTATCTGGATCGCGAGAGTCACTACGTTTGGGGCAAACGCTACCTACTCAAGGTAGTCGAATCCGACGAGACGCCGTCAATCGAATTGAAGCAAAGCCATATGTTTCTTCGGGTGCGTCCAGAAACTAGCGACAAGAAGAAGCATGCTGTCGTGGAGGAATGGTATCGAGAGGGGATCAAAGAGGCTGTGCCACCATTGATCGGCAAATGGGAGCCCGTATTGGGTGTGAAGGTGGAGCGGTTCTTTGTGCAACGGATGAAAACCAAATGGGGAAGCTGCAACCCCGGCACACGCAGCATTCGCCTCAATACCGATTTGGCCAAGAAGCCTTCCGAATACCTTGAATACATCGTCGTGCATGAGATGGTGCACTTAGTGGTGCGTCATCACAATGATCGGTTCGGAAATTTGATGGACAGATGTTTGCCGAACTGGAAGCTGTTGCGACAAGGGCTGAACAATGCCCCACTTGCCCATGCGGACTGGGCGTATTGATAGGTTCTGGCAACGCGACGCTGCACGGCGCGCCATCATCGCCCGTCGCACTCGTCGGGCCGCCTCCCGCTTACCGGTTGGGCAGACCGGTTTGGTCATCGAACCCCGCAGGGCGAGCGGTGTTTCCACCCGCAGTGAACATAGGGTGTCCACTTCCAACCCATTCGCCCTGACTCCTCCCTCCCATTGTTTCTAATTCCCTGTGCTCGATGCGTCAGTCCGGGTCGAGGCTATCGAAGAGTGGAATTCCGAATGCGCTCTTGCCGAGAAATTCCAGGGTCTCGTCGCTGTCAAAAGGATGATACAGGCCGGCGCGAACGTCGCGGAACAGCCGTTCGAGCGGCAGCCGCTTGAAATACGACGACCCGCCGACGGCGCAAAGCGCCAAGTCGACCACGCGAACTGAATTCTCGACCGCGATCATCCGGGCGGCGACGGCCTTGCGCGACCAGCTCGCTGGATCGTCGTCGTCCATTTCGGCAGCCGCCTTCCACATCGCGGCGCGCGCACCTTCTATGAGCAAGTCCATCTCGCCGACTTTGTTGTAAACGGCCGGCAGATGACTCATCGGATTTTTGAGCGGGAAGCGCGGCCGCTCCCGCGTGAACTCGACTGTGAAATCGCGCGCGGAGACGGCGATTCCGATGTACGGCGCGCCGATGGTGAATGGTGCCTTCGCAAACACCTTCGTGATGCGTCCGCTCTTGGATACCCGGCGCTGCAGTACCACGTCTGCGTCGGTCACGAACGCGTCCTTCAACTCGGAACTGCGCGACGCGGTCGCCCGCATCCCCATCACATGCCAGTCGTCCTTGAAACTGAGGCCCGGTGTGTCGCGCGGAGAAATGAAGCACGTGATTATGGTCGGCCCGTGCGGTCCTTCCTCGCAGGTCGCTTCGAAAAAGAAGTGGTCGATTGCCACACTCTGAGTCCCGAATATCTTGCGGCCGTTGACCAGCCATCCGCCATCGACTCGGCGCGCCCGCGTGCGCGGACGCAGCGCAATGATCGCGTTGTCGGGCTCCGAGCCGGACCCGCCGCATATGAGGCGCGCGGAGGCTATTCGGCGCAGCTTGTGCTCGACGTTTGGCGCTTTGAACTTGCGATACAAATCGACCAGTAGCCCAACGGTGTTGAAGTGCATGTTGATCGCAAGCACGGTCGCGCCGCATCCTTGCGCCAGACGTTCCTGCGCCTTGATTCGCTCGAGCATCGTGGCGCCCAGTCCGCCGAGGCTCTCGGGAATGATCAGCCTCGTGTATCCGCTCTCCTTCAGCCGTTCGTAGTTTTCTGAACGGAAACGATCCCTCCTCATCGTGAACGGCGGCGCGCTTGGCGAAGTCATCGGTCATTTCGCCCGCCATATCGAGGAAGCGCTGCTCACGCGCGGTATGAATCTGATTCATTGGCTCCCGCCCTCAATCTTGCGGCGTCATGCCGGGGATCCACGCGTCGTAGCCCGGCGCATAATTGATGTTGCTCTGTGACGGATTGCGATTGACCAGCGGCCTCATGAAAAGCGGATGCCGCATGCTGCGCACCTCGTGCTCGATGGTGAACAGAGTCTCGCCGGTTTCAGGATCGGCGAGGTCCTTGAATCGATACTGATGCTGATCGCTTTCTTCCGAGATGAGTCCCTTGTCGAGCAACTTCGAGTGCGGGCCGGAAAAATCCGCGACATAAATCTGGATATGATGGCCGTCGTAGGGAGGGATCTCGCGGTCGGTTTCGCGGAACGTTAGATACTGTCCGATGCCTACTTCGACTCGCGCCGTTCGACTGCTCCCGTTGTCATCCTTTGCGTTTTTGCCGGCATCTTCGACGGACGCGGCGGCCCTGGCGCCCATCACGTTGCGATAGAACCGCGCGATCCCGTCGGCCGTACCTTTCGGCACGTCGAATTCGACGTAAGCGATTCCGAGCGATTCGGCCGAAGCGTTCATCGGGCGCGTTGCATCGGATGCGATTTCCCCACGGACAGGTGGCCTCGACGAATTCCTCGTGCTCGGTGAAATCGAAGCGCGTCCCTTCGAGTCGTTTGCGAGTTCGTTCGAGACGGCGAAGCAGCGCCTCACGATTGGGCACCACGATTCCGGTGTGACCGCGGAGAACCTGAGCCGGGCTGGTCGGCAGATGGAACTGGCTGCGGCCGACGTTGACCCACATGTTGGTTGGGCCGGTCATTAGAAAGGGATCGCGCGTCAGGCCGAGACCGGCAATGTAGAAAATGGTCGCCTGTTGCTGGTCGGGGACTGTTACGTTGACGTGTTCCAGCGCGACGATGTTGCCGAGATCTTCGGCGGTTCGATTGAATCGACGCTCCATGGGAGCCTCCATCCGCGTATTCGACCGGCCGCTTCGCCGGGAGCCGCGAAAGCCGAGACTACAATATTTAAGGTCCCAAGCGTTATGGGTTGCATTCGATGTCGCGGCGAGTCCGAACACTAATACGTCATGCGATTTCTCTGGTGGGAATACATGCGGGTATGCGCTGACGGAGGAACTGAACGAGGACGCACAAGAGAGTCAGTACCTTCAACGCTATCGCACGCTCCGCTTTGGTTGCCGTTCCGGTCTATAGCGGTGTCGGGACCCTCTTGTCCGAGTGAATGAGAGGCACCAGATTGCTGAGGTGGTCGCGGACATCTAACGGCATCGGCTCGCATCGTATCGGATAAGAAAGCGAGGGTTTCCCAAAATTCGGAGGCCTCGTTTCGTATCGGATTTGTTCGCCTCAGACACAAAAAGACACAATGTTCGGATGGCCAATCTTTCAATCGAAGGGAGGGGGGTACTTATTTCTCCTCTTTGATAATTCGCTGAAGATGCTCGCTGTGCGTCAGCACCTGTTGATGGTTTCTCCTCTTTGAAGGGACGCAGTCGTGAAAACTTGAATATGTTGCCCGTATTCGTTGTGGCCTTTGATCAGAATCCAGTCACCATAGCGATGTTCGTCCGGAATTTCGGGGAGGATCTTTTTTTCGAGTTCCTGATATCGGCGTTTCACAGTTGTTCGATGCCTTCGGTCTCGACCGAGAGTTTTGTATTTCTCCTTGGTCAGAATATATTCGTCCAACAGCCGGTTCAGTTCTTGTCCGTTCATGTACGATACCGCTCTCAAGAAACTGCGCGTCCATTCTGGCCGCATCCGGGTTGTCGAGTGGAAGGTTCGATTGCGGGACAGCGCGCTTCCCTATGATACTCGTTTTCAGGGCGCATCAAGTGGAGTAACCGAATATGAAGCTGTTGAAAGGTGTTGGAGCAACTACTCATGTCGATAGCCATGGGGACCGGCTTGAACCGGCTGCAATTCGTCGACTTGCGGACAAAGGAAACCGCATCTACCTGTCGTTTCTACTCAATCATGACCCCCGAGTCGCACCAGCGGGGAGGTTGGTTTCGTCGACCGTCGAGCAACTTGAAGACGGAGAATTGAGCCTGAACGTAGAAGCCGAAATCTTCGAGGATGGAGACGAAATTCAGTGGAACAGTGATGGCAGGCGCATCTCTCCTGAACTTCTAGTCACCAATGCTCAGATCGTCTATGACGCAACATTCGACGATCGCGAAGCGCAGGCCGCCATCAAGGAAATTGCGTCAATCCTCGGAATGACGACGACTAGGCAGTATAAGAAAGCCCACGAGCCGCTCAGCGTTCTGATGTTTTGCCTTGGGGCACTGTCGGGGTCCTTCTTAAGCGCGCTTGGACAGGATGTGTACGCACAAGTCAAAAAACAGTTGGGGGTTCTTTTGCGACCGCAGGAGAGGGAGCGAGTCTTGGTAGTTCAGTTCCAGATTGAACACGTGGGCCGACCGATTCAAATAGAGATTTTTGTGACAAATCCCACGCTTTCTGATCTTGATGAGATACTCAACCGCCCGGTGTCCGCTGTTCAAAAGCAGCTAAAGCCTTTCACAAATCAAGCCGAGATTGTCAGGGTCGTCGCAGAATACTCTAAGGGCAAAATCAATCCGAGATTTGCCATACGCGCTGACGGGGTTCCGTTCGATTCCAGTGGGCGCATCGTCGGGTGCGGAAAAGAACTTTCGGGCGGACTATCAATTTCCTTTACGGTGGTCGATTGATCGCGCAGCAGCTTTCTCGTGCGCATTCTCGCAGAATCGCCTAGGCGCACAGACGTTACATAGCGTCGCGCCTTTTGAAGACAATTTCCATTGAGTTGTTTTTTCTAAGATTACTCTCGAAGCGGCGACGCTGGATATAGCCGTGATAACATTCGTCAGATCACATGGAACATCGCGGAACGCGCGCATCGGGAAACTGAGGCTATGAAAAAAGCGAAGCCGGGCGAGGCGGCCGGGAAATTGCTGGAGCGGCAAGTCTCAAAGCATCACCTAGCGTCGGATGAGCGCCAGATTCTGATCACGCTGGCACTCCTACCACACGCAACGCCTCGGTGGGTGCTGGAGCTTCTGACCGATTTCGCACGTTCAACTTGCGACAGATACATCCAGTCCCTCAACGCGAAAGGCTTTGTGAAAGTAAATGGCGACGTTATGCGGCTGACCGTAGCCGGAATGGCGGCTGTTGAAGGGTTGCCTTCGACGCTGAATAGTTCGGGCGCAGACTCGGGCGATTATTTGCCTGTACTACTTCCAGCGGGCGGAAAACGCGCGCTCGCTCGGATTGCATGGCCCCACAGAGACCCCTCTCAAGCAAAGTTCATCAAGGCAGGGCTCAGCAATTCTAATCACCTTTCTCGTGAAGAGTATATTCAGCTTGTGAGCAGCGAGCGTGCGAGAATGAATGATGGGTTGATTGACGAACTGCTGGCTATCTGGGCGATCCAGGCCTACGAGCGCAAACCTGAGCTAGCTAAGCATGACAAGCGCTTTCTGCAATGGTGGTTCACGCAAGAACTCGTCGAGTTCTTGCTCGGTCCCGAGGTGTTGCGGCTTCCTCCAGACCCAATGCCTCAAGATATCGTACGTTGTTATCTCCTTTCGGAGATTTGGAAGCTCACGGTCCAGTTGGTGGGGCTGGAGCGCCATCGGCGAAGAGGCGGAGAGGCGACGAAGCGAAACGCCAAAATCAAGCACGCCAGGGTCCTCGAGCTCTTTAAAAAAATGCGCGAGGCGAAGCCTGGCCTGACGAATCGCTCTGCCGCGGCCCGCCTCATCGAAATGGAACTAGAGAAGGCTGGAGACAAATCGCCTCTCAAACGCAAAACCATTATGAATATTTTGCCCAAGGCTGAGCCCTAGCAGTGCTTCTTGCTCCCATGGCTCAGCCTTGGGTCGCAAAAGCCTCAAGGCTCGTTTGCATGCGGCGCGCGTTGCGGCATGTTTGAAGGCGTGCGAAGAAAGATAACCCCGTCGCAGCGAAACAGAGTCCTACAGGATCAGGCCGCTGAAGGAGATCGCCTTCTTCGGTTTGACAAAGTCGCGGAGCTACTGAGAGTCAGCGAGAATTGTTTGTCCGCGTTGCGTCTGATCTGCAAGGACTGCGGTCCCTTCGATCATGATCTATCGAAAAACGTCCCAGCCTCGATTTCACAACAGGAAAATCGGTCTCAGGTTTCGCAACTGTTTGGGCCATCACGGGACGAGCTCGGCCTAGCGCGCAGAATGGGCGAACTCGAAAAGGTGGAGGGGCGGGTGAGGTGGGCACCGTGTCGATGAGATTGTCAGAAGCGCTGAATGGCGTCGGAAGGCCGATTGCCTATTATCCGAAGCTGGCGAAATTCCTGGGCGGTGTCAAAGTAGGCGTTCACTTCTGTCAGCTCTGGTATTGGAGTCAACGAGCAAGTGAATCGGGTGAATTTTGGAAATCATTAGAGGAGCTTTGCGACGAAACGGGTCTGACTTTCGATGAGGAGCGCGCGGCTCGCAAGTTGGAGACGGAGAGGGGCCTTCTCAAGACTCGCTACGCTCGAATTGAACATCGACTGTACTTCAAAATCGATTTTCACCGACTCGATGATTTATTTGCGGCGTGGCTCACACAAGATGGCCATGTTCGAAACTCAGAGCTCCTAGATGGGAAAGTCCGAAATGGCCATTTCGGAAAGCTAGGTTTCGATCAATCTGATCCAGAGACTACTACAGAGACTAAGCAGAAATCGGAGCGCGATGGACGGCACCTTAGGGTGGTTCCCAAGAAGGCGGAGTCAGAACCTGAAAGCGTCACTCCCGAAGACCTGGTCGAAGCTTGGAACGAACACTGCGTACCGCTCGGACTGCCGGCGGTAGTCGAGCTTTCGAAGAAACGCCGCGAAAAAGCACTCGCCAGGATCCGTGAACATCCGCTGCCGAGTTGGTGGGAAGTCGTCTTGGGGCGTATCAGGCAGTCACCATTCTTGAAGGGGCAGATTAGACCTTCGGCTTCATTTGAAAGGCCGTTTCAAGCGAAGTTTGACTGGCTCCTTGAAGAGGACAACGCGCTGAAGGTCTACGAGGGCCAGCTCGGTGGCTAGGTTGCGGCCACGTACCGAAGTAAGTGGAGCTGGCGGCGGGACGACAGCAACCGCGGCAGTCTGCGGCACTTGCGGCCTTAATCTCACGCGGGAGCGCGAATGGCCTGCTGCATGGGAGGTATTTCATTGCCACGGTCAATCAAAGGCGGGAGCGTCACACCATCACAATCAGCCGACTTATGGTGACTGTTGGAAATGCCGAGGGCCCCTAGGTTGTGCGCGATGCTCGGCACGCACTGGAGAAGAGGTCATGTGCTGGCGATGCCGGACGTGGGGAACACGGGAAGCTTTCATCGAGCAGGGTCTGCTCGGCGGGCAGGTGATCAAAGACTATCCAGTGGAATGGCACGACGATTACTCCGCCGCGCGATCGTTTCGCGATCGAGGAGCAGCGCTCGCATATAGCGCGAGAGGTTAGGGGAAAGTGCACGAAAGAACAGTCGGCGGTGGAAATCGATTGTTACCGCGCTCGGCCTGCTGGCGTGGCTAGGTAGTTGGGATAGGGGGGTCAAATCTCTGGGAGTCGGCGATTGTTGACCGTACGCCAGCCAAACGCGTGCGTGTAATGAATTCATAGGGGTGGGGGGTGCGATGGTGATGTGGAGGTGGTGCGGATGAGAGGACGCAGGCCGATGCCGTCAACGCTGAAGATCCTGCATCGCAGCAGGAGTCCGCTGAACTCCGCGGAGGCGTCGAGTCCGCTGCTGAAGCGGATGCCGCAGGCGCCGGAGTTTCTCGACGACGAGGGCAAGCGCGCCTGGTCAGCGGAAGGCCGGCGCCTGATCAAAGCCGGGCTTCTGACCGCGCTCGACCTGACGATGTTTGGGACCTGGTGCATCTGGTATTCCAAGCGCGACCTAGCCTCGCGCGCGGTCAACCAGAGCGGCGTCGTGGTGCGCGCCAACGGCGTCGGCAACCCCTACATCAACCCATACATGAGCGTGATCTCGATGTGCTCGAAGGCGATGCATCAAATCGAAATTGAGTTCGGTTTGTCGCCCGCTTCACGAAGCAAAGTCAAATCGCTCAACCCCGCGCAGAGAGATCTCTTCGCGGACTTTCTCGATGGCGTCGATGATGAGGAGGAGACCGCTTCGTGATGAAAATTGAACTTTGGCCTATCGACCGTCCGGTTCCTTACGCGAAGAACCCGCGGAAGATTCCACAGTCCGCGATCGACAAGGTCGCCGCCAGCATCAAGGAGTTTGGCTGGCGCCAGCCGATCGTCGTTGACGCCAATGGCGTTATCGTCGTGGGCCATTCGCGCCTTCTAGCTGCGCGCAAACTCAGCCTTCTCGAGGTCCCGGTCCACGTCGCAGCCGATTTGACCGAAGCCCAATGTCGCGCCTATCGCATCGCTGACAACCGCGCTGGCGAAGAAGCTCGATGGGACGACGAACTACTGAGGCTGGAGTTAGGCGAGCTGGGCGAGCTTGCAGGATTGACTGCGTTCGACCCCAAGGAAATCAAGCGCCTTGGACTAGCCGAGGACGCCGTACAGGACGTTATTCCCGCGCCACAGGCAAGCCCTGTGGCGCGTTTGGGCCAGATCTGGCAACTGGGCAAGCATCGGCTCATGTGCGGCGATTCTACGCGCCCCGAATGCGTTTCAAAATTGATGGGTACTGAGCGCGGCGTTTTATTTTCTACGGACCCGCCATATGCAGTCGGCTACGCTGGCGGCTCGCATCCAGCCACCAGGGCGAACCGGGCCAAGGCTAACCGCGACAAGGACTGGTCGAAGGTCTACCACGAAGCGGGTCGAACTACTTTCGACAACGAGGACGGCGGCGGCGATGGAGGGCGTTCCTTCTATCTCGCCTTTTACAAAGTCGCGATCGAACACGCTATCGCGCCCAACGCAGCTTTCTATTGCTGGCACGCATCGGCCAGGCAGGCGATGCTCGAGAGCGTCTGGAACGAAGTCGGCGCTTTCAATCATCAACAAATCATCTGGTTCAAGAGCCGACCCGTCCTGACCTACTCGGTTTATATGTGGTCGCACGAGCCGTGCCTCTTCGGTTGGATCAAGGGCCAGAAGCCAGCCGTCGACCACAAGTACGGTAATCCCGGCACGGTCTGGCAGGTTCCGAATGCCGAGATCGAGAGCAGCGAGCATCCAACTTCTAAGCCGAACCGGCTCTTTGCGATTCCGATGGAGTTGCACACCCGTCCGGACGATCTTTGTTTTGAGCCGTTCAGTGGCAGCGGATCGCAACTGATCGCGGCCGAGCAGCTCGGGCGGCGCTGCTATGCGATCGAGTTGGAACCCCGCTTCGTCGATGTCGCGATATCGCGATGGGAGAGATTGACCGGGAAGAAGGCCGAGCTGATTGCCGAAGGATGTGGGAAAGGAACTGGCTGACGAATTGGTTTGGTGGCGAAGGTGGGCGCGGTGGCAGAGGGGAAACTGACCAGAATGATACAGCGAAAGTTTGAAGCTCGGGGTCGCCAAGGAATGGCGATAGAATGATGACCGCCCCGACGCTAGATGCAGTTCACAAGAATCCTGCGTCCGTCACCGGGCTCTCTACGCAAATCCTCACCGCCATGCTGATGGCTTGCAACGCGGTGTCGACGACGCTGATGACCGCGTTGCTCACCTCCGGACCTTTGCGCGTCGAAACTAAGATCGATGATCCGCAGCGTCTCCTGAGGGCCACTGAGGTTGCCGAGATGCTAGGGACGACGCCGGGCGTCGTCTACGAAATGGCGCGTCGCGGGAAGATTGGCCACGTCAGCACGGGCATTATTGGCAGTCGCGGAGTGCGATTTACCCGCCAGCAGGTCGCGACTTTCATCAAATCTCGCGAAAAATCGGCACTGGATTCAGGCGCGCGTTAGAGCGATGTGTGTCCCTGCCCGAATGGGACGCAAGAACACCGATGGACCACATCCGGAAAATCGTTCAGCTCTCCGGCAATCCCGTCTGGCAGGTTAACGGCAGGAAGTTCGGCTTCGGGCGCCCGCAGTTCGCCACCAAGGAACTGGCCGAGGCGGCGCTGGCCGATATGATCAGGAAACGTGGCGGCGGACTTTCCCCAGGACGACGCGACGTCACCTTCGCCGAGCAGGCGGAGGCCTTTCTCGCGCACGCCGCCGACGGGCTGGCGGAAAAAACCCTGCGCAGCTATCGCGGGCATTTGAACAATCACGTCCTTCCGCAATTTGGCAAACGCCGCGTGACTGAAATCAACACGCCGATGATCAAAAGTCTTCTCCACGCTAAGAGACAGCCGATTCCGACCATAAAAATCGTCAGCGCCGACCCGAAGAAGTCGCGGGTGATCGATGCCGCCGATTTCGACGCAGCCACGATGAAGCTCTGGCCCGAACAGGATGCGGGTGCCTCGCGCAAACTCTCCTCCACGACCGTCCGACTCATTCGGGCTTCGGCCTCAGTGGTTTTCGCCAGCGCGGTGGAGGACAGAATCATCGACCGCAACCCTGTCACGGATGCCCGGGTGTCTCGGCGCAGCCGGAAGGCTCGCGCGGCGAGTAATATTGCAGTTCCTAAGGAGCGCCCGTTTTCACAGGCGCAGCAGGATGCGCTTCTGGCGTGGTGTGGCGAGCGTGACCAAGAGCTTCACGATTTCATTTTCACTCTGCTTCGGCTCGGGGCTCGTCCGGGAGAAGCGCGGGCTCTTCGATGGGGCGACATCGTGGGCGACAAAGTTCTAATCGAGGAGTCCGCCACCGACAAAAACGAAATTACGGAAACCAAAACTGGCGGAAAGCGCGCGGTCGACATGAGCCCTGAGTTGCGGGACGTACTGCGTCTGCGGCAACTCAAGCGAGCGGCCACAGACACCGATTACATCTTCGGCAACGGCGTCACTCCGCTCGCCGTTCGCGGCCTCGGCAAACGCTTTGAATTAGCGATGCGAGAATCTGGGATCACCGGCCACGTCATGTACGACTGTCGGCACACCTTCGCGAGCGTTCTCTTACAGCGCTGCCGCGACGTCGTTTACGTCGCCAAGATGCTCGGCCATTCCGACCCGGCAACCACATTGAAGTACTATAGTCATTTTCTCGCGAGCTCGAGTCGCGCTTACGTCGATCTGCTCGACACAACGGAAAAAAATGGCAGCGATTTGGCAGTCGTCCCGAACTGTACGGTTCAAGGGAGCGAAAACGCCGCATAGTATCGGGGTTTCTTGGTGGGCCGTTCCGGGCTCGAACCGGAGACCCGCTGATTAAGAGTCAGCTGCTCTACCAACTGAGCTAACGGCCCACCGTCGAAGACGTTTACGTAGCAGGATGTTTGGGGTGAGTGAAGG
>Ga0182024_10005434_pt1 | contig 28596 bp, 21 predicted proteins | sample P32metaG_FD_120480 | JGI IMG/M metagenome (GOLD analysis project Ga0182024, IMG submission 120480) | Permafrost microbial communities from Stordalen Mire, Sweden - P3-2 metaG (Illumina Assembly) | ecosystem: Environmental > Terrestrial > Soil > Wetlands > Permafrost | place: Sweden: Stordalen...
ATCTGCCGCAACAACGTCACGATCTGCTCCGGTTTGTGTTTCCTCCATGCCATATCCAGCCGTCCTCCTCGAGTGAAATTCTCTCTCACTTCGGCTGGTATCAAAAACCCCGGTCAGGTCAGTGCTGCCGCCATTGGCCAGCACGGTGAATTGATACGTGCCTGGCGGCACCGAGAGGGTCGTCGTTAGTGAGAATATTGACGCCCCGGAAGCATTGGGGATGGTGGTGGGCGTAAGAGTCGCCGAAGCTCCCGGGATTTCGCTGATGCCGTCCATGGTCAAATTGAGGGTGGTATCAAAACCGCCCAGAGGCAAATAGGTGTAGGTGGAGGTAGCCTGCCCGCTGGGATCCAGGACCAGCTGCGGTCCGGTCGTCACCGGCCACAGATCGGCCATGTCCGGTGCCACCGCACACTGGGGGCCATAATTCTGCGTCGGCTGCATAAACATGGAACTGGAGTCCTGGCCCGATTCCGATTGCCAGCCTGAGAAATCGGTTGCCGTGCCGGTATTGGGCACCGGGAGCACAAAGGGCATGTTGTCGGCCCCGTTCCACCAGGTATTCTGCTCTGAATCGAGGGTGCTAACGAATAGCTCCCAGTCCGCGCCGTTAAGGTAGGAATCGCGGAGGGTGTTCTGGGTCGCGTCCGTGGCTTCGAAGACGTTTTCCATATTGGTGATATTTTTGGTGTATACCGTAAAAATCTGGCCGGTTTCCCAGTTCAGGATGGGAATGCCGCCGGCGATCCCTATCACATCCACCTGCCCGTTGCCGTTGCCATACATGACGCTGCCCGTAATCGTGACGTTTTCGCTGTCACGAATGGAAAGGCCGGCGGCCGCGGTGAGTGCACCATTGGCAATCAAGGCTTCGTTGGAGTCGTTGCACAAGGTCAAATTAGTGAAAGTCATGGGGCCGTCGTTGCGTTCCAGTAGGATCCCGTCAAAAAGATTGCTGCGCGCGTTGATATTAGTGCCTACGATATTTTCGTTGTTGGTGTCCCAGTGAATGCCGGTGGATAGATTCCAATCCGTATTGATGTTGGTAAAGGAGGCATTGATCTGCCCATAGGGATTGATGCCTCCCTCCCCCCAGTTAAGAAACGAACCCTCCTCTCCGCGCCAGTTGTTGTAATCCGCCGTATCGTTCTGGTAGAGCCCGTTTACTGTGTCAAACGACTGGATGCCAACCGCGCCGTTATGATTGGCCACCACATTTTCCACTGTAAACCCAATTAACTGATTGAAAAGATGCAAGCCGGTGGCGTTGTTCCATAGGAAATTATCCGTATCGAATTCGATATTTTGCTGGGGTGGCCCGTAATTTACTTCCACCGCGGCCTTGCTCTTGCAGTCCGCCGAATATTCAAAGGTCAGTCCGCGCAGCACCACGCCATTTTTTTGGGTGATGGTCCAGAGCGCGCCGCGGTCGGCCAGTTCCACGTCCGCGCTGCCAAGGTTTGTGCCCGCGGGGGGCCATAGATAAAGCTGCTGTCCCGTATCGTCCACATAAAAAGTGCCTTCGAGCATCTGGCCCAGCGAGAGTACCTGCTCCATTTGCGCGCCATTCACAAACGCCATTTCGCGCCGGAGCACGATATCTGTTTGAGGCGGCGCATTCCCCAGCAACTCGGGGCACAATCCAAAGTTATAAGTCCAGGGCGTGGTGGAAATGTTGGAATTGCCGGAATACTGCGTCCAATTAGTGTATTGATCCGCGCCGGAGATTAGCACGGTACCAGGGGTCACGGCCTCATATGTTTCAGGCAGAGTGGTATCGCTTTCCTTGCCCTGCAGGTCGATATTTTCGCGGTACAGCCCGGGATTGATATAGACGTGGGTGCCAATGCCGTTTTGGTTGTTGAGTTCGGTTACGGTAACCGATTTTCCGATGGTTTTAAACGGCTCGCTTTGTGTGCCTGGATTGTTGTCGTTACCATTTATCACATCCACATATAGCGTTGCCGTTTCGAGGTTCTCATTGATAACGGCTTGGGCATGAGCCACGCCCGCGAAAACGCACAATGCTGCCGCCAACATTCCCCAGCGCTTCATAAGCACCTTCCTTGAATTTTAGGTTCGACTACAAGCCTGCGAATGAGGGATACAGGCAGAGGCTGGGGCCCCGCGAGAAAATCCGCGGCCTGCGTGTGCGCAAATTCGCCCTACTGGAATTCCTGAAAGCCCACTCCCCGGCGGGCCATCGAGCTGGATCTGTTCAAATATTATAACATAAGTTATCTAAATTACAACTAATATGTGATACGTCACATCTTGAAAGGCCTTGCCCCGCCCTTCATACCGCGATATCCGCCTGGCTGGGAGGGCCTATGCCCAGTCGGTGAAACCCTGTACGCGGAGATAAGTTTCTTGAGCCGGTCAGATGGTGAGGTTTTATTGAATGTTGACCGTGGCGCTGAAAAAAACCGGAAGACCAAGAAGCGGGATCTGTTCCACGGCCGGGGGCTGCTTTCCCCGGCCATGGAGGGTCGATCATGGGGAGCTGCGATGCTATGAACCAGTGCCGGTCATGGTTACTATCTGCGGGCTGGTGGGATCGCCGTCATTAAATTCCAGGTTCGCGGAATCAGCCGTCTGGGCCTGCGGCGTGAATGTTACGCTCACCGTGCAGGATCCTTTGGCCACCGTGGCCGGACATGTGGTCGTGTAGGAGAAATCACCGGGATTTTTCCCGGTGATGCTAATTGCAACCGCCAGCGGATTGCCCGCGTTTGTAAAGGTAACTGTTTTGGTGGTGTTGGTGCCTACTTTATGCGTGCCAAAAAGCAAGGTCTTGGGCGAGACGGTAATCGAGGTCTTTCCCGTGCCGCTAGTGGTTATGACGCTCTGGCCGGCCAGAACATTATCAACAATGGTCAGCGTGGCGGAGGTTGCGGTCAATTCTTCGGGGGTGAACGACACCGTTAAGGTGCACATATCCCCAGGGTTTAATCCCCCCGTGCAGGTGTTTGATGTGAGCGCATAATATTGCGCGCCGGTCCCGCTAAATGTGAAGGAACCGAAGGTGGCCGGCACCGAGCCAGTATTGGTAACTACAGAAGACATCATAGCCGCCGTGTTCCAGACCACCATGTTAAATGCCAGCAAGTGGGTCGAAAAGGAAAGCATGGCAACGGGGTTCCCCTGCCCGGTTAAAGTGACAGTCTGTGGGCTGGTGGGATCGGAATCGGTGATTGTGAGGGGGCTGTGGTAGGAAGATCCCCCGTTAGGCGCGAAAGTAATCGTAACCGTGCACGATTTGCCGGCTGCCAGGCTGCTGCCGCATGTCTTGGTGTAGGAGAATCCCGCGGGAGCGGTGCCAATGGCCAGATTGGTCACGGATTTGGTCCCGAAGTTCGCAATTGTGAGCACTTGCGGGGCACTTTTTTGGCCCACTGTTATCGTCCCAAAATTCAAGGTCATGGAGGGGGAGAATCGCAGCGAGGTCTGAGGAATCACCAGGAACGTTGACAATGCGCGCGTGGTGCTGCCGCCATTGGCCAGCACGGTGACCTGATACGTGCCAGGAGGGACGGCCGTGGTCGTGCTCAGCGAAAAGGTGGATGATCCAGAGCCGTTGGGGATGGTGGTGGGTGTAAGCGTGGCTGAAGCCCCTGGAATTTCAGTGATTCCGTCCATGGTCAGATTGAGGGTCGTGTCGAATCCATCCAGCGGCTCGTAGGTGTATACCGAGACGGCTTGACCGCTGGGATCAAGCACCAGACCGGCGGTGTTCATCATTGGCCACAAATCTGGCATGTCCGGCGTGACGGTGCATTGCGCGGTATAGTTTTGCGATGGCTGCATGAACGTGGAGCTGGAATCCTGCCCCGATTCCGTCTGCCACCCGGAGAAATCGGTCGCCGTGCCGGGGACCGGCACCGGGAGCACGAACGGTGTATTTGTGCTGCCATTCCACCACGTATTTTTCTGGGAATCGAGCGTGCTGATGAAAAGCTCCCAGTCGGAGCCGTTCAGGTAGCTGTCCCGCAAGGTGTTCTGGATTGCGCCGCCAGATTCGAAGACGTTATTCATATTGGTGATGTTCTTGGTGTATACCGTGAATATCTGGCCGGTCTGCCAGTTTAGTATGGGGATGCCACCGGCTTCACCGATGACGTTGGCCTGGGCGTTTCCGTTGTCATACATCACGCTATCTGTGACAGTTACATTCTCGCTGTCACGGAGGGTCAGGCCCGCGGACGTGGTTTGTCCGCCATCCGCCGTCAGGCCCGCGCTGGAGTTGTAGCACAGGTTCAAATTGGTGAAGTTCATGGGGCCATCATTTCGCTCAAGCAAAATTCCGTGGTAGAAGTTACTGCGCGAATTGATGTTGGTTCCGGTAGTATTCTCATTGTTGGTGTCCCAGTGAATTCCGGTGGAAAAATTCCAGTCGGTGTTGATGTTATTAAACGTTCCGTTGATTAGCCCGTACGGGTTAATGCCGCCCTCTCCCCAGATGAAGAAGCTGCCTTCACCCCCCCGCCAGTTGTTAAAATCGGCGGTGGTGTTCTGCACAAGGCCGCCTATGGTGTCAAACATCTCCATACCCACCGCGCCGTTGTGATCGGCCACAGCGTTTTCGATGGTGTAATCGGTCGCCATAAAAACATGCAGGCCGGTGGCGTTGTTCCACAGGAAATTATCAGTATCGAATTCAATGTTTTGCGACGGGGGACCGAAGTTCAGTTCCACCGCACCATCACTCTTGCAATCCGCCGAATATTCGAAGGTCAGTCCCCGCAGCACGACGCCGTTCTTGTTGGTAATGGCCCAAAGCTGCCCGCGGTCGGCCAGTTCCACGTCCGCGCCGCTCAGGTTGGTACCCTCCGGCGGCCATAGATAAAGCTGCTGCCCTGAGTCGTCCACGTAAAAAGTGCCTTCCAGCATCTGTCCCAGCGAGAGCACCTGCTCCATTTGCGCGCCGTTCACAAAGGCCATCTCGCGCCGGAGGACGATATCCGTTTGAGGCGGGGCGTTGCCCGTCAACGCGGGGCAGAGGCCAAAGTTATAGGTCCAGGGCGTGGAATAGATGCTGGAGTTTTGGGAATACTGCGTCCAATTGGTGTACGGATCGGCCCCGGAAATCAAGACTGTCCCGGGGGTGACCGCTTCGTACGTTTCCGGCAGCAAGGTGTCCTTCTCAGTGGCCTGAAGGTCAATATTTTCGCGATACAAACCGGGATTGACGTAGACGTGAGTACCGATGCCGGTTTGGTTGTTGGCCTCGGCCACACCAACCGATTTGCCTATCGTTTTGAACGGCAGGGCTTGGGTGCCGGGGTTATTGTCGTTGCCATTTACTACGTCCACATAGAGAGTGGCGGTTTCGAGGTTTTCGTTGATAACCGCCTGGGCACGAGCCATGCCCGCAAAGAAACACAACGCCGCCACCAAAATTCCCCAGCGCTTCATATACACCTTCCTTTGAATTGTTCCGTCAGAAGCTGCGAATCGAGGGATACATGCAGAGGCTGGGGCCCCGCGGGATAACCCGCGGCCTGCGTGCGCACAATTTCGCCATCCTGTGATTGCTGGAGCTCACCCCCCGGCGAGCCGCCGAGATCCCCCCGGATCTCTCCTGGATAGTACAGTGTCAGTTATCTAAAAGGCAAGTAATATTTGTTACGACACAATATTTATGGGCTTTGTGATTACGGTTATCGGCTTAGACGCCGAAGTTGAGGGCCAGTGGGGAGATCCTAATCCCTCTTCCCTCAAACACTGGATGAGCAAATAAGTTCCTCGGCCGATTTTGATATCGAAGTTTTTGTTTGAAGGTGCGCACGCCGCTGGCTGGCGCAAGCCGAAGACAATAGTCGCTGCCATTCAGATGGCTTCGGTCAGCAGATTAGAGCGGGTCGGTAAAGGTAGATAACTTTCCTGGGTATATTGGTGCGAGATCACTGGCTGGTCCATCCAGTGTGCAAATTATTTCGCGGAGTATTGGAGGGGACAGCGGCAGCGGCCAAAGTTTTTGGGGTTGCCTGTTTTGCGGCTCCGCGGCTGGGACCTACATTGCCTATGCGCGTTCTGGCGCGTTATTCCCCGCGGAAGGTTTGCCATTCAGAATCAGCAACACGCTGGCCAATACTAATCCCGCGCCGAGCACGGTGCGAAGCCCCAGCGCTTCCTGGCCCAGCCAGTGACCGATCAACAGCGCGACCACGGGATTCACATAGGCGTAGCTCGATACCGTGGTGGCCGGCATTTGCCCGAGCAGCCATACATAAGCGGTGAATGCGATGATGGACCCCGCTACAATTAGATAGCCAATCCCCAGCGCCGCGCGCAACGATATGTGTGGCGCGGTACGAAGTTCCCCCGCCAGCGCTGAAAACGCCAGCAGCATCACCCCGCCGGTCAGCATTTGGCCGCCCGCGCTCATTAATTTTGATTTTGGGAGGGTCATTCTTTTTGATGTGACGCTACCCACCGCCCATCCGATCTCGCTGCCCAGAACGGCCAGACAGGCCAGGACGTTCCCATGTCCCAGCCCGGAACCCAGGGCCAGTACGATCACCCCAGTGAAGCCCAGGCAGATGGCGGCCAGCAATTGCCAGCGCATTTTTTCGCGTTTCAGGACGAAGATGGATAGCAGCGCCATCCATATAGGCAACGTGGCCACCAGCACCGCCGCGATTCCCGACGGCAACGTCTTCTCAGCCCAGAATAAGCCGCTATAGGTGGCCAGAAACATCAGCGCGCCCAGCATCGAAAGGTTGCGCCATTGCATGCGCGGCGGCCGGGGCGCTCCGCGCATCCGGCACCACAGATACAAGATGGCGCCGGCAATGGTGAACCGCACGCCCGCCGCAAAGAGTGGAGGGACCGTGGCAACCACGATGCGTATGGCCAGGTATGTGGAACCCCATACGACATAAACCGCGAATAGCGCCAGGGCGACCTTATAACCGGCGCGGGTGCGGTTGATCCACTCTTTGCTAACCTGTGAAATAATCATAGACAGTTATAGAGTAGCGCTTCGTATTATCACCTGTCAAATACCTAAAACAGGTTATAATGGAATGGGAAGGACCCATGGCCAAATCTGTTCCATTTGAATTGATTGCCGGAAACGTGGCGTTGAATTTCGCCAACACTCTCGATAACCGCTGCAGCCCGCGCGGAGAGACCGAGTTGCTCCGCTCTTATGACGATCTGCTGCGCGTTTGCGCGCAATCCCGGGTATTGTCGCCCAGGCAATTGGGGCGGTTGCATCACACCGCCTCACTCGCGAATGGTCGCGCCAAAGCGGCCGATGCTTTGCGCTCCGCCATACGTCTCCGCGAAACCATCGAGCGAATTTTCGCCGCCGTGGCCCGGAACCAGGAAGGCGAAAATGCTTCACCTCTCCCGCGGCGTCGTTCCCATGGCCAGCGGCCATCCGCCGGGCCGGTCAATGGCAATGATCTTGCAATATTGAATGGTTATGTGAAGGAAGCTCTCGCTTATCGTTGCATTGCGCCGGCCAGCGCCTTCGCTCGCAGGTCAACGATGACATCCAATGGCTCCGCGTTTGGGTGGCAGTGGAGGGGAGAGGGAACTGATCTGAACGCGCCATTTTGGCCTCTGGCGCTGGCCGCGGCGGAATTGCTGGTCTCAGGCGATCTGGGGCTGGTTAGGGAATGCCGCAGCGCAACCTGCCGCTGGCTGTTCCTTGACAAGAGCAAGAATCATTCCCGCCGCTGGTGCGATATGAAGACCTGCGGCAACCGGGTAAAGGCCCGCCGTTATTACCGCAAGCGCAGCTTGAAACAATGAGGACACACTAAAACGTAAGGACGATGGTTTGTCCCCGACTGCGTTTTAAGCGCGAGTGCTTGGCAAACCTACCGTGGCCCAACAACGACAATGGTTGATGGTGCCGCCTCGCCGCTCATTAGGGAGAGCTGGCCCGTGCCAAGGGGTGTGAGATTGCCATTCTCGTGGGCCTCGAACACGCCCATGCTAGGAGTATTGTCGTAATTGATGTCGCCGGTCACGACATAGCCATGAGAAATTGGAGCCTGTGCAATTTGGCCGGGATGGTCCACGAGGTCTCTGCCATCCGAAATGATGGTTTTATACCTGAGATTGCAACCCGGCGTGATGGTGCCGATGGTGATTTGGGCTGAACTCGAATCGCTGATATAAATGGCGGTGTTGTCCCAGTTTACCAGTACGCCCGCGTCGGTATATGTGGCGGGGCCGAAGGCGTTGTATTCCATCGCGGGCCCGAGGACACCAGCGGTCAATTTAAAAGAGGCAATTTCCGACGGGCCGCCATCGTTCAATTCTCCCGCATACACGCAACTGCTATCAGGATCAACAGAGATGCCGTAAGGCAAATTGCCCGTGGACTGGCAGTTTGGGGCCCCCAGATGGCCGCGGACTATTGGGTATGCGCAGACCTGAAGAGCGTACAAGTAAGTAACCAAGAGAGTCTCACCGTCAGGTGACACAACGATTTCTACGGGGTAGTCAGAACCTAGGGCTTCCGTGAAAGTTGCGCCCAGCGCGCCATTCGCGGCGATCGTATGGCTGTAGATATGGTCGTCACCAGTCGAGCCCACAAACATCGTGTGGCCACCGGGGGTGATTGTCAGGCTATCGCCAAGGCCGATTTGCGTGTCGCCGGAGGGGTACTTCGTGGGATCCTTCGAGAGCGTGCAGTCAGTCTTGTTGATAATAAAATGGGTGATGTTGTTCGAACCGATATCACCCACATACAGGTCGCCTTCCTTAAATCGAGCGGCGGCCAATCCCCCCGAAGAGAATGCCTGAGCAAGACCCCTGCCGTTGGTGCGATACGGTCCTATGTGGAGGGTCTCATTGCCGGGACCGACCTTATAGCCCTCAACCGCATTCAGGCCTTTTACGTTATCGTTGACGTATGCACAGATGTGCGAAGCCATCGCCGAGCCGGACGTCATTATCGTAAATATCACAGCGAGCAGGAATTTCGTCACGTAGTTCATTTACGTGGTGCTCCTTTCGTCTGCATGAGTATGCCAACGGTGTTCTGATCACTTTCCGCAATCGCCAGAGCGGGCAGGGTGCCGCCGCTAGAGTGCCCGGGAACCACCGTGTGGGGGTTGGCGCCGGAAACATAATTGATCGCGGGCTGGAACGTGCCGTCACCTTTACCTTGCAGGATGCTCACAGTGTTGCTCGAGCTGTTGGCCACGGCGAGATCCGGAATTCCGTCGCCGTTGAAATCAGCCGCGCTTACCTCCCGCAGAAACGCGATGGGATGAAGGTTCCTTCATCGCCAGCGCGCCGTCTAACCCAAACTAATATTATTGATGCGGTTTAGCGAACCTGCCACGACTCCGGGCCGCAACCCATGGAAGCCCCCGATTATTTGCGCATCTATTCCGCCGATTCTACTGCGATCACCACTGACAAAGGCACCGCCAGTTGCACAGTGGTCAGCGGATGCAGTGCGCTTCCGGTGGTCAGCGACTTGAGCGATCCATTGGTTGTGGTGTTATAAACCCCCATGGAAGGCATGGTCAGCGACCCGGTCAGGTTAAAATCCCCCACCACCACCGTATTTCCCGACACGGCAATTTGCCCGGGATAGTCACGGCCCGCTGTTCCGCCGGTCGCCGAAACCGTGCCCTTGGCGAGCGTGCAGTCTGGACCCACTCTTGCCGCGGTAATCTGGTTGCTGGAGTTATTGGCGATAAACAGGTATTTGCCGGTGGAGCTCAGGGTCACGTCATTGGAATTCTTGCCGGTGCCCAGAGTGCCATTATATTCCGTGAAGGCGCCGAGCGTTCCGGTTGCCGAAAGGGAAGCAGCGGCCACGGAGGCTGCCTGGCCCGCAACGGTATTCTCTCCCACGTACACGCATTTTCCCGTCGCATCTATGGTGATTCCAGTGGCGAACCCACCCATGCCTTGGCAGTTGGGCGCGGCGCCCAGCGAGCCATTCGCCGCAACCGTATAGGCGCACACCTCATCCATTTCCGGGATCGTGGCCACCAGGATCTTGCCATTTCCCGAAATCGCCAGTTGGGCCACCGAGCCGGCGACAGGAATGCTCTGTGGCACGGGCGCGCCCAGCGAGCCATTCGGCGCGATTTGCAGCAATTCGATGTTTGCTGTTTCGCCCCCATAGAAATTTCCGTTATCGGCTACGTACAAATACTTGCCGTTGGGAGTCACCACCAGGGGATCGCCCGTTCTCGAGGAAACCGTGTCTCCATCCGGGTAATCATTGTCGTAGGTGAGCGCACAGCTGGCCGGATTGATGATTAAATGGGCGATGGTGCGGCTGTAATCGTTTTGAATATATAGATCATTGTTCATCACGCGGGCAGCGCCCCGGTCGCCTGAAAAATAACCGCCGCCGACGCCATAGCCATTGGTGGTGGTGACCGGTTCCAGGTAAGTCACCTTGGTACCGACGATATTGTAGCCGTCAACGGTATTGGGAATATTGTTCAGGCCGTCCGAAGCGGTGATGTCGTCGTTGGCATAAGCGCAAATGTGGGCCTGCGCCATCGCCATGCCTGGAACAAACGCTATCACGGCCATCCCCAGCAGCAACCTTATTATCCTGTTCATCTAAAAAGGATCTCCTGTTAATTTTTCCCGGACCGGCGGCTCAACAAGGCTGGGCTCGACCCAGCGGAAAAGTTGTTGGGGCGCGGCGCAAATAGTCCCAGTTGGCGGTACGCCAAGTATTGCGGGATAAGTCAATTGTCGGAACATGCTATCAGAAACAAGACGAAATACAACAACTAAATTTCTGTATATATTGTGGTTACGGATAGCTTATTAGTGAATGATGGAGAGTTGTTTCTCTCTCCGGCCAACGTGCCGGGCCGCCATTCCTCCGCCGGATGCGCACGCCAATAATTCGAGCGGAGCCAATTGTGTTGCGGGGGCAGCCCCGTCTGCGTTACTCTCTCCGTTTTCGAGGAGAACCCTGACATGCTCATGAAATTGGCCGTTAGCCTGATCGCTCTGCCCTTGCTCACCAGTCCCGGGGTCGTGGTGCGACCCCCGATGCCTCAAGCCGCCGCATCGCCCTCAAGCGCCACTGCTTCCGCACAGGCCCAGGCGGCGAGCCCGGCGAGCCCGGCCAGCCCCGCCGCCCCGTCCGCATCTCATGCTGGGCCGCTGCCGGAATATCCACTGCCGTCCAACGGCGCGCCGGATTCCATGCCCCGGCGGTACATCGAAATGTGGAATACGGGCAATTTCAGGATGTTGGAGGGAATGTTCACACCTCAGCCCCGTTTACATTCCGAGCGGCTGGACAGCCTGGCCATGCCTGCGCTCCTGGTCGTAAACAGAATTAGGGTTTGGCGCAACTGCATGCCCGATTTCAACTATCAGATTCTGGATACCATCTCGCAGGGGGATAAGGTCGTCCTGCGGGTGGAGTACAGCGGCACGTATGAAAAGCAGTGCTACAACGACATTCCCGCGCCCCCACCCGGCGCTCCGCCGATGAAGATCCGCGTCAAGGAGATCCTGATTTTCGGCCTGGACCACGGAATGATTTCGGATATATGGGAAGAGGACGACGAACTTCGCGCGCGTCTGCAGATGGGCGCAAAGTGGTGCGACACCCCCGCGCAGCCCGTGGCTGCTCCGCCTGCCTCTTCACCCAGTCCCTCCGCCGCAGCTCCGCAGTCTAAGCCCTGATACGCGGGTGTAACGAAAGCTCGTAAGGCGAAGAGAGATTTCTCGGTCGCGGAGCCTCCTCGAAACGACGGTGGATGTTTTTCGCACGCTGGGGGAATGAGTGCGCATGAAGGTGGGGTGTGGGGGGGGGCACGGTGAGTAATGTCCCGCCAATGCGGCAGGCATCCGCCGTCATTCCGAACGCGGCGAGGAATCTCTCTCGGTGTTTTGCGTTTGTACGGAGCGCATCATGCGGGGGGAAACAAAAAGAGCGGAAGCCCGTTAGGGTCTCCGCTCTTTTCGCTGTTCGAATTACGGTTCCCGACTCAGGCCGCGGCTGCTAACCCTTCTACGAAATTCGCGACTAAATTCGCCAGGAAATTCGTGGACGCCGCGCCCGCTCCGGAAAGATTAAGGCTTGGTCCCGGTTATGTCCACCGCGGACCCGGTGTTTGCCGGGAATGAGCCCTACGCAACGCTGGTGCCCGCCTTCCTGATAGCCCTGTGTCGGGCCTCCGCCATCGTCCCAGACGTCTTCGGTTGCGGTGTCAGCCGGTGCATTAGCGTTCACGACCACCCAGCATTGCGTTCCCGCGGTCAGCGCCACTCCGGGAGCAGCAAAGTTTTGAACCTTGGCATCAGCGGCGGTGCAGCAGGTGTAGAAAACGGTGTTGGCAACCTGTTGCATGTAGGCGGTCCCGGCGATTGGTACTCCGCAGGGCACCCCTACGCAGTCAGCCTGGAGCGACTGTTCGAATTTGTTCGTGCCCGCATTGCACTGAACGGGAACTTCGACCTTAGTCGCGTGAACAGTCGCTGTGGGGGTAAAAGCCAATGCGATGAATTGTTGCGGGTCGAGAAGCCCATTGGTGGGCCCGAGGATGTAATAGCCGGTTCCTTACCCAGGCATTGGCGGCCGCCGGGGATCCGAAATCGCTAAAGATGGTGACGTTCGTGGGCAGCAGACCGCCGCCGTTATTGTGTGAGTAGGTGGCATGCGCCCGCACCGGAGCATTTTGACGCGCATCCTGGGCCGAAGCTGGGAGCGCAAATGCCGCCGCGAGTAGCGCCACGCTAAATAGTACTGATACTGATTTCTTCACCAGAAAGCGTCAAAATACGATAAGCCCTTTATCCGGTGTCGCTTACGTCAGATATAAGACCAAATAGGGGAAGTCAGTTGTACCCGAAAATGTACCCAGATAGATAAATCAATGATCAGCCCGTCATCAGGAGCCAGCACTGGTAAAGCTGCTTTTGGTCCGAATAATAGGAGTGAAAACCTCACAATTTTACCTCACAATTTTATTGACAATGGGTAGGGCCCTATATTAACGTGTGCCCTCATCGAGTTACGCGATTCACGCGTATCGAGGGGAATTGGGTTACAGCGGATCGAACCTGCTGCCTCTCAGCACCCTTTCAATGGTGATCGAGTTATTCGCTGAAACTCTCAGGCTGCCACTGAGGCTTGAGAAATTAAAAAGGAGAACCTCAAGATGAAGAAATCAATTATGTCTTTTTGCGGCGTTGCCTTGCTGGCGGCGGCATTTGCGCTTCCAGCTTCGGCCCAGGATGCGCGGCAAAATGCGCCGTTGAGGGCGCAGGCGACCTACATCAATATGAATGGCGGCGGCGACAAGCTGCCACCCGCATTCACCATCTTCAGCAACTTCGGAACACCGGCGGCGACCAATTCCTGGGTCGGCACCGGCTATTACATCCTCGGGCCCACTGGGCTGTCTCCTGATCCGCAACAGACCATCGGATTGGCGTTCAAACCCAAGGTGAATTCCCACGTGACCAAGATCGAAGTTCCCGTTCAGTGTGACAATCAAACCACGGCCCCCCCCGCATGTAACGCGGGCACCACCGGCTTTGAGCAGTCCCTCCAGGCCGATTGCGCTGGCATACCCTGCGGAGTACCAATCGCCGGGACCGCCTACAAGCAACAGGTTGCCAATACCTCGTTCTACGCCTGCTGCACCGCTGCTGAAGCCAAGGTGCAAACCTTTGCCGGCGCCGGCATAGCGCTAACGGCTGGCACGCAATACTGGGTGGTTGTGGACGCGAATCCCGCGGGCGATACCACTACCCTAGACGTCTGGGCCGATTCTGGAACCCAATTGCAGAGCGCTCAGGAAGGCGGAAGTACCACCGCTTTCTTCGCATTCGCCGGTAACGGAGCCTCCGCGGTCAGCGTGACTGGAACCAACCCATAAACTTTTCGGAGCGGGCGCGGCATTCCACGAATTTCGTGGCGAGTTTAGTCGCGAATTTCGTAGAAGATTTAGCAGTCGCGACCTGAGCCGGGAACAGTAATTCGAACAGCGAAAAGAGCGGAGACCCTAACGGGCTTCCGCTCTTTTTGTTTCAGATGGCAATCTGGGAAATTATTTCCGCCAGCCGAACGTTCGGTCCCGATGATTTACTGCATATTCAAGACACGCAGGAAAGCAAAAGGCCATCTGAGTTTCCCCAGGTGGCCTTTCGTACTTGCGTTTGAATTCTTATGAGGCTGTTATTTTCCCGATTTGATCCTCGCCCACCGTGCTTTTGCACCAGCACTAATCCTGGCTCGGGCTTCCGGAGACATGGCGTATTTCTTCTTAGGCGCTACGAAAGGCGTAGCAACCTTAGCGGGTACTTTCGCTGGCGCTTCGGATGCGGCCTTCATTTTGGCCCACCGTGCTTTCTGACCGGCAGCCATCCTCGCCCTAGCTGCTGGTGACACTTTATGTTTCCCTTGCCGGTTGGTTGCTTTCGTTATGTTGATAACAGCATGACCAACCGTATCGCCTAGGGCTTCGATGGCACGATTCAGTTTGTCTCTTTCATGAGTCAGTATTGCAAGAATATCTGGCATTCATTTCTCCCCGTTAAGTGAAGTGAAACAACGGGTACTAGGTTAGCTCGACTGGATAGAAAAAATCAATAGGGCCTTGACAGGAGTTTCCTGTCGAGCAAGGATTGGGCGTTAGAAGGAGATGCCGATGTTTGATTCAACGCGAACGCCTTTCTTTGCAATTCCATTCTGGAAGGTAACCGGAGCACAGGTATTGCTTCCGTGGACGGCTTTCTTTCTGATAGCACCGTTCACAGGCAAGCACTGGCACACCATCAATCACACGGTAGGGGGCTCATCATCCTCTTTCCGCTTCTTGTTCTGCTGCTGTTCTGGTATCACCAAGCGTTTAAAAGGCAGGGTCAAACAGAAAAGATGAACGTGATAGGACGCAACTCGACAATTGCACTGGCTGTTTGTGCCCTGGCACTGTTTGGCGCAAGTCTTTTAAGCCGCCATTTGTAATCGCTTATTGCTGTGGCGGAACGAACGTGAGCAAACGGTGAATCATCGCGTTTCGTTTGAATTTTCTGATATGAATGGGTCTTGTACATATCTCTCAGGAATGCAGTACGTTTCTTCATTAAACTCGGAGCCAATCCAGCTTTCTCTTTTGATGTGCCAGGATCGTAAATGCTGAGAGCGTCTTTCATGCCGAGGCGTTCAAAGCGTGCCTGTAGGGACGTTTTCTTTCCGTTGGCAACGATGTCCTTGGCGTCTTGCTCCGATAGCTGGCCTTTCCTGTAGAGGGCTTGCACATCATCTGACGTGGCAGTGTCCCATCCGCAATGAATCTTCCATCTGCATCCGGGCTTGGTGCTTCGCCAATCCTGCCTGACCCACTGGACCTGTTCTGTTACGGTCAGAAGCCAATTGACCGGTCAGCTTTTCAGCAACGGTTCAATAAGGCGTGACGGTGCCACCAAGAGCCTTTGTAACCTGATCCGTGTTGGAGAGAGCGTGCCGGGCGAGTCCCTGCAATGGAATTGGGGTTGTGTTCTTGGCCAGGTCTGAAACTTGCTGTGTGCCGGTGATTCGTTGGCCTTGTTCGTTTCTGCCGGTGGCAGCTTCGATGCCGGTACCGACAATCAGAGGATTCACACGCCCCATGATGAATTCACGCGGGTCTGAGATTGCGTGCAGGAAATCAGTGGGAAGCGTTCTAACGGAATATGTTTTCTCCCGGCCCTTGCCATCTGAAACAGCGACACCGAACGGAGATTCAATGTGAGGCTGGCCGGTAGATACCAGATTAGCGATTCGTGTCATTTCCACACTCTTTCACGACGGCCAGATCCAGCTTGCCATCCCCATTGAATTCGCCCACCGTCATCGATACCGGTTTACATATTCCATTTTGCACTTTCGTACACGTTGGCTCGGGCACGCTGGTGACTTACATTAAATATGAAGGACTTATCAGCGTACAGGTATGGCCTTACAGGTGCATCTATGGAGACGAAAGTTTGTCTTGAGGAAACGCCAAAGATGGAAACCCGGCTTGAAGCTAATTAATAAGGAGACTCAAATGATTAAGGTATTGCGGTTCTTGGCAATTTGCACGATCGGTGCTGCTTTTGCAACATCGTCAATCGCGTGGGCGCAGACCTATACGCAGGTCGACTACCCTGGCGCGGTCACCACCAGTCTAAACGGCGGTCCCAATCTGGAGGGCACGAGCGTCGGTTCTTGGTTCGACGGCACTGATTTTCATGGTTTCTCGCTGACGGCGAAAGGCAAATTCACGTCGTTCGATCCTCCGGGCTCCGTAGCCACGAGTCCCAACTTTATCAATCTAGAGGGAGTTATCGTGGGCAGCTACTTCGACGGTACCGCCACCCATGGCTTCATTCTGAGGGGGGGGAAATACACAATCGTTAACGCCCCAAGCGCTGCCGGCACCATTCTCAGTGGCATCAACCTCTTCGGTGAAATGTCAGGGGCTACATGTTCCGACGCTGCGTGCGACGCTTCTGCCACTTTGGAAAGTTTTGTAGTGTCCAACAAGGGCGTCTACGAATTCTTCAATCCGCACGGCGCCACCAGCAGCAGTGCCAGCACTGTTAGCGACTTGGGTGCAGTCGTTGGTGCTTACACCAATACGGTTGGTGAATTGAATCACGGATACTTATTGTTCGGAGGGAAGTACACCACGATCGATTTCCCAGGCGCTACGACTGGTACGTTTGCTGGAGGCGGTAACCTCCAGAACGACATCATAGGGGTATACAACCAAAACACATTCCCCGGCGGGGAAGCCTTTCTGCTGAGCAATGGCGTTTACACGTCGTTCAACTACCCCGCCCCCGGAGTCGAGTTCACTGAGGCCACCGGGATAAATCTTTTCGATGTCATCGTTGGTCTCTTTGTTGACTCCGCTGGCAATGAGCACGGATTTATCCGGACGCCGTAAGCGAGGGGATTTGACCTCACGGGTTGACATTTTCTTGAATGGCCTCACGTCAATGCACTATTCCGCGTTGGCGTGAGGGCCATTCCGGTCTCAGGCTCAGTAATAAATTCTGAGCGGATCTGTTGTGGTACGCAGAAATTCCGTCTCACTGCCAATCGAGGCTCTAGAGCTCTCCGAATCAAGCAGAGATAGATTTGGCCCGTCCTTGCGCACCACGGCCGATAGCCCGGCATTCTCTCTTTAAGAGAGCTTCACCGAATGCTGCTCAGATTCAAGAGCGATTCGATGGTGGGCGGATTATCTAAATCGCTTTTGTGCCCTAAAATCCTCGGGCCTTGCCCAAAAAACCAGATCCCTCTTTACAGCCTGAATGTGGGGCTGGGGCCATTCGTTTCGCTGGTGTATATCTGGCAAGGAAGGTGCAAAAATCGGCATTCTGGATAAATGGTTGTTGGTCGGCGAGCGCCGCCAAGTCAGACCAGTGACGCGACAGGCGATCGGCTTCCATCCAAGGCTCCGGTCGATACCATTCGACATGAATCAGCGTGGTTTTTTCCCAAAAATTCCGTACAGGTAAAAGAACGCGCACCTTCGCGGAAGGAAATTCCAGTTCCTTGATTTTTTCGGCGATGTACGGCCGGAGGGAATACTCTTCATTCGGCTCGGTTGCATTACGCCCACCGAATTCAACGAGCACCGTCTCACCATCCCTGAACGCGGACGGGTAGTCCCTGCCAAAAATCTCATCCGCGCTGAACCATTGCTGTTAGCGGTTCCGGGCTGGTAGTCTGCCAGTCCCATGAAAATATCTTTTCTGGCCCTTGTCCCTCGCCAAAACTCCGTCCGCATTTGAAATCAAGCAGATAGCGGCCCTTGCCTTGGCCCGATTCTGCTATCAAAAAGTGCCATGCTCCACCTCAGTGTAATCCTTTTGGCCGCATTCGGGAGAATATTCCGTTCTCGAAGTAACCTGCTTTCTTGAGAATCTGGCCCTACGCCAACAATTGGCAGTCCTGAAGCACCGACATCCACGAGGCCGGCTCGGCATAATGGATCGGCTGTTCTTGGGTCGTGGCTCGGAGGCTCTGGTCTGGATGGAAGGGAAGTCTGATCATCGTGACTCCAGATACGGTGGTTCGATGGCACCGGGCCGGCTTCCGAATTTATTGGGGATGGATTTCTCGCGCATGGAGGTATGTTGGCAGGAAGCGAATTTCCAAAGAGGTACAAAACCTAATTCTCCGCATGGTCGCAGAAAATTCAACCTGTGGTGCGCCTCGAATTCATGGGGAGCTCCTCCTGCTCGGGTTTGATGTGTCAGAGCGAACCATTTCCCGATGGATGCGAAGAGCGCCAAAACATACAGAACCAGCCAAGCGCTGGGGCACTTTTCTGCGCAGTCATCGGGAGGCAATTGCGGCGATGGACTTCTTCACCGTTCCGACAATCACGTTCGGAACGTTGTGTTGCTTCTTCATTATCAGCCACGATTCGCAAGAGAATTCTCCACGTCAACGTCACCCCTCACCCACGTCTTCCTGGATCGTTCAGCAATTGCGTGAGGCATTCCCGTTCGAATGTACGGTGAGGCATCTAATCCTGGATCGCGATGGGAAATTTGGGCTGGAAGTTTTGGTTCCCATTCGTTTTTTGCAGATTATCCGGTCAGGACCTCATTCCAAAGTCCCTGGCAGAACGGAATTGCGGAGCGCTGCGTGGAGAGTTGCCGACGTGATCTCTTGGATCACGTGATTGCTTTCCACGAAGCGCATGTGAAGCGGCTCCTGAGAGATTATGTCAGCTATTATCACGATAACCGGACTCACTTGGGATTGGGAAAAAACACGCCAAGTAGCCGACTTCGCTCAGCAGCGCGAGGGCGTGTCACATCATTGCCACGGCTCGGCGGGTTGCATCATCGCTATGAACGGGCTGCATAGCCCTCGAAAATGAAGGCGAGCATATTAAGAACGGCGGGACTGTTGTCGGGTGTTGCCGTTCAGATCGCGGGCCAGGGCCTCTTCAATTGTCGAGACGCAATTGTGCGGTCCCGCGGCAAAACTCATCTGTGACTTGAACCTGTTCCTGGCGCGGATAGCATTTTGGCGAAGGACAGGGTGGGCCCCATTCCCGCGATTCGCCTCCGAGCAAAACAGATAGCTCGCGCCTCCTTTCATCCCGGAGAACGCTGCTGCCGCAAGAAGACCAACGACGGGAATTGCCGACCAGGTATGCCGACGCAAGCCTGCTCCCTAAATCTGGGAAGAGATTGTTGGGCCGCCAACTTCCTGTGAAGCGATGTCTGGGGATAACTCTGGCGGTTGGAACACTCAGACGAAGCTGCTAAATCATGGGATACTGCGCGCGCGCGGCGACGCATTGGCAAGCGCGAGAATGGCGCCGGCGAACAGCAGCGTATCGAAAAAGTAGTTGATCCCCTCCACTTTGACGGCCGTACTGGGATCCAAAAGCGCCGCGACCAAAATCGGACCATAAACCAACAAAACAAGCAGCAAAATCCAGGCGCCGAGACAGGCCGCCACTGTCCGCGTCTTCTTCGCGAGTAGGATAAAAACGCCGGAGACGAGCAGAATCGCGCCGGTCAGATAGCCAATTAGCACGCGCGCTGGAATCCGCGCGGGCATCAGTTTTTCCAGAGGAACCCCCGGAACATTGACTGGATGAAGAAAGTGCTCGACGCCGTACAAAACTGCGGCGAGCCCGACCAACACGCGGCCGACTGTGATGAGCGCTCCCCTGCCTTGCACACCCCGACTGCCCATCGCAGCCGCCGCCAACAGCCACGCACCGCCGCCGAACGAAAGTTCACGGAGCAAAAGCACCCAGGAAATCCGGTCGCGTGGATTGGCCAGTGCCCCGGGGAAGTCCATCATCGCCACAAACAGAAACATCATGATTCCATACAGCAATCCTGACCACCGCACCTGAATCTTCGCGGCGATGCTTAAAGAGGCAGCCAGCAGCGCGACACCAACCAAGTACGTCCAGAACAAACGCCCGGGCATGAACGCGGGCACTAACTGCATGATGGATTTCGCGTCGGCAAAATGCTCCGCGCCGAAGACCGCCAGCGGAACGGCAAAACAAAGATTGCTCAGGGCAACGATCTTGTCCAAACCGCGAGCCTGAGCGAAGTCGCCTTTCGCGGCGAATAGCGCGATCACGAAAAGGATGGTGGCAGCTGTGCAAGTTGAAATTACGGTGCGTGAGATTTCCAGAAACAGGATCGTGGCGAATGTGGCGGGAATGGTCGGGTGAAAGTTCATGCGAGGCCGTCAGGTGCACGGCTCGCACAATAATACCGCAATTCAGACCTCGTAGCGTTCTGCGCCATGGGCTTCGCGTCGAGCACGACTGGCTCTACGTCGGCGTCGCCCTGCTTGTCCTCAACGATTTTGATTCTCAGCCTCGTCGGCATGGCCGAAAAGACACTGAAAGAATAAATGTTCGATCAGCTAGCGTATTGGCGACAAGAAAGCCAGACGGCTCTCTCCAGACCAGAACCGCCGTGCAGCTACCAAAACAATCTCTCGATTAGGCTGAGCCGTCCTCTTGGATGTCGGCGCCTGAGGACTGCCAATTGCTGGCGAAGAGCAAGGGTCTCAAGCAGCGGGCTGCTCCGATCGGAGAAAAGCCTGCTGATGATAGCGAAAAGGGATAAAATCAGGCGGATCATGGCCAATTTCTAATAACAGAAATGGATTACGGAAGCGCCGCTATCTTATTGATTTCAAAGGCGGACGGAATTATGGCGAGGGACAGGGCGATGGCCGCGAAGAAACGGAGTTCAGTGACAGCTTTGCGTCGCCTGATTCGTAGTGAGAAATTGAGATGCGCTGTTGACACCGCCAACAGCGAGAATGTAGTGGTCAATGACGCTGGCACCAAATGCTTGCCTAGTCGTCCGCTGTACCTGTGAGGCCCAGTTGTTGTTCAGCGGGTCGTAGACCTGCACGAGGTTGGAAACAGTTCCATTGGAAAAAGCTCCGCCGATTACGAACAATCTCCCGCAGCTAACTGCGCTCCCGGGATTCACCACGGGCATTGGAATCGGAGCCAGGTTTGTCCAAGTGTTTGCCACGGGGTCGTATACTTCCGTGACGCTCGTCCATCCATAGCTGTCGCCAACACCCGAAGACACGTAGAGCTTGTTGTTGATGACACCGCCGGCGCCACTTGAGTGCGCGTCGATGGAATCGGGCAGGCTGGTCCAGGCCCCCGCGGAGGGATCGTACATATCGAGATAATTCGTATACCCGTTGTATCCATTATCCGGTGTGGTGACGTAGAGCTTCACGTTGATCTCTCCACCTATTCCACCGCCGCTCAGATGAGACAAGCCCGGGCCTGTCGTCCAGGTGTTGCTCGGCGGGTCGTAGATGTAGAGTCCGCTCGTTGGCAGACTCGAGTCCCAGCCCCCCGCGTAATAGAGTTGGCCGTTGATCACTCCACTCTCCGCCTGGTCCAGCGCAGCCGGAAGAGACGCCAGCGTGCTCCACGAATTGGAGGTTGGATTGTAAGAATACAGGCTGGAAACCCTGCTGCCGCTGCTTTCCTGGCCGCCAGTGACATACAGGAGGCCATTGATCGAATTTACGTTCATATTGGCGAGCGCATTGGGGAGCGGCGCGAGATTGATCCAACGCCCAGCCAGAATCGGCAGCGCCAGCGCCAGCGTCGCCATCGCGGCGAGGAGCCACCGCTTGTTGGATGCGAAATGCATCTTTTCCTTTCCCTTTCCCAAATCTAGATGCGTCCTTTTTGCGACGTACTGTCTCACATTCATTTGCTCATTCTCCTTCTTCTGCTGAACCAAGCCACAGTCTCCGCAGTGCATTGTTGGCTAAAGCTGGGGTGGATGGCCCACACGTTCGCAGCGAATCTGAAGCGCGCTGGTCTGAACCGGGGTTTCCAATATGGACCCTGTGACTCGCAAATCGTACTCTTCTCCTGCCATAGACACAACAAGTTTGTTAGGTCCCGGCGAGGTCGGCGGGCTTCCGGCGGCACGCCTTTGGCCTGAGCATCGAATGGTGGGTGAAGGACGTCTGGCCATTGGCGCTGCCTAAAACTGTCGCCCGGCCCTAGCCGTAACCTGTCCCTCGCCAAAACTCCGTCCGCCTTTGAAATCAACACGATAGCAACCGTAGCCCCTCTTATCTGTTATAAGAAAACGGCCATGATTGCCCTGATCCTATCCCTTTTCGCCGTCATGAGCAGGCTTTTCGGCAATCGGACCAGCCTGCTGCTTGAGATTCTTGCTCTTCGCCAATCCCGGTACAGTCGCAACACCTCCTCCACCGTAGCCACCGCCACGCGCTTGGGGCTAGGCCGGCCGCGCCGCCGGTCCAGTAGCCCTCCGAATCCAAATTGCTGGTAGCGTTCCCGCCAGCGCCGCATATGCCGGTCACTGATCCCCAGAATCTCGGCTGCTTGCCACCAGGTGATTTTCTTGGCCATGGCTTGCAAAAATACTTCCTGTACTTTCATCGCCCGCTCCACGGCGGACAGCGGATATAAGGGTTCCATGCCTGCCATGGTCCCTCATCCCTGCCGCCCGAAAAGCGGACATTTCATTTGTCAATTCATCCGGACATATCATGTGCTAACGACACACGATGCGATTTCGATGGACAACGGGACGATGTAATAGTAGCGTGCGGGCTATCCGCTGCCGTGGGTATTGGCCGGCTTGGGACCCCCAATGGGGGCCCGCATTATAGGATCGAGTGACGGGGGCGTTGTCCGATCCTGCAGCCAGCTTGTTCTTACTGCTTCGGATGAAATTGTCCATTTGCATGAAGGCAAGGAGCAAGTGAAACAATGGGCACCCCGCTCGCTGGTCCTCCTCCCAGGGGATGCGCCGCGGCCCGAGGGCAAAAAGGAGAATTCAATGAGAAATTTCCTAAAGCTGTGCTCTCTCGCGTCTCTATTCGCTGTCACCCTCGCGTTGTTTCCGCCCACTCTGCGCGCGCAATGGGTATATGTAAACGATAACCAGCAGGCCCTCAACACCAACACCGCCTGGGGGTTCGAGAACATACCCATCACCGGCCTGTTTCCTATTCCCACCGAACCAGCATTAGGCTGGCCGACCGGCGGTACCAGCCTCTCCGATACGGACGCCTCGAGGGACCAGACCCTATACACCCTGGGCCCCATTCCCTGTCTGTTCATTTCCGAACCCTTGCGCAGCACTACCCCGCCCGCCCGTCCCCGAGGCGACATTGCGGCGTTCAAGGTCACCACAGGCAGCGGGGTGCTGACGTTTGTGGGCAGGTATGCCCCTCCCGTTGGGAACAAAGGCACCACGTTTGGAATTGGGCTGGCCACGGGCAAAGGGACGCTATATGCCGGCTATACCACCACCAATACCCTTCAGGCATGGACCATCCACTCAAACTGCAGTTTGACACCAGTTGGCGTTCCGTTGGCGGTTATTCCCCTCAACGGAGGGTTTATTGATGGGATGGCTGAGTCTCCCAATTCACAGTCTCTCGTGGTGGCCTACCGTGATGGCTCGATCCAGTACTTTGCGACCGCTGGGACCACGATCACGCCGGGCTGCGAGATCAATTCCGCCGGGTTTACCGATGGCAATGGCGGGATGCCGTCCGGCGTGGATATCACCAGGGATAGTAGGTATGCGATCTTCGGGGACGTGACAGGGCTAAATACTCCTCACGGTGTGACGGAACTGGAAGTCGTCAAGCTGCCCATCATTTGCCCCTCCCCGGGGACGACAGACTACGGCGGGGGAATTACTGCAAGCGGCATTGGCCTGGGTGGTTTCATAGATTCGACAAACGTGTGGATCAGCCCCGATGAAACGGTCATCTACGTAACCAACAACGGCCCCAATGCACCCCAGGGGTTCACTACAGTTGATTTCACCGAGCCTTTCATTACGGGTCTGGCTGGGGTCTTACCCGCATGTACTCTTGGATTTACCAATCCCACGATCTTGATTTCTCCCAATGGCGGTCACCACGGGTAACGGGACGCGCGTGTATGTGGCCGAGTATGGGAGTCCACCCCCGTCGGCGGTTGCTTTGCTGAATGTGGATGCTGTGGGATGCACGCAGGAGGCGGCCGGGTCGCCCTTTGCCGACCCCAGCATCAAGGGGGGTAACCAGCTGAATGCGTGGCCTCCGCGGCCGTTCTAAACCGACTGCCCCAGCGCGATAGCGTAGCGACGAAAGCGGTGCGGTGCCGCGCCGTGCCCGGCCCGAAGCGTTGCGTCGGCGTTGGGAGTCTCGCGGGCGTGCTGAGAGCGGCTTGACCACAAGCATGGATTTTCCCGCGCCGCCGCTTGACCCATCTATGGCGAACTGAACCCGTATTGACGAATAAATAGTTATTGCAATGGACGAGGGCCAGCAGGGCGAGTAGGCTCTGGGAGCATTCACAAGGACAGCCAAAAGCCGCGAAGGCGGCGAGGAGAAGACATGAGCAAACGCAACCGGTGGATGAGGTCCTGCGGAGTCTTTTTCCTGGGGGCGACCATGGCGGGTGCCTTGCATGCGCAGACCACGGCGGTAGTCGCCTTGCCTGCACAGACGTTCACCACCCTGCACAGTTTCGACGACACGGACGGTGCCTACCCATCGAGTCAGCTGATTCAAGCCATCAACGGCGGCCTCTATGGGACAACGGTCAATGGCGGGGCTCACCTCGTGGGCACGATGTTCAAAATCACCCCCAATGGCACGCTGACGACGCTGCACAGCTTCGATACGACGGAAGGATACGCACCTGAAGCGGGAGTGATCGAAGGCACCGATGGGAACTTCTACGGGACAACGTTTGAGGGCGGGGCCAACGGCGATGGCACGGTCTTCAAAATCACCCCAAGTGGTACGCTAACGACATTGCACAGCTTCGACGGCACTGACGGCTACCTGCTCAGCTCGGGGCTGGTACAGGCCATCAATGGAGCTTTCTATGGGACAACTAAGGGAGGTGGGGCCAGCGGCGATGGCACGGCCTTCAAAATCACCTCGAGCGGTATCCTGACGACGCTGCACAGCTTCAACGGCACGGACGGCGCCAACCTCTACGCGGGGCTTGTCCAGGCCGCGGGTGGGACCTTCTACGGAACAACATACCAAGGCGGGGCTAACAGTGATGGTACGATCTTCAAAATCACCCCAAGTGGTACCCTGACGACGTTGCACAACTTCGACGGCAGCGACGGCTCTGCACCTGAAGCGGCACTTATCAAGGGTACCGATGGGAACTTCTACGGGACGACCTCGGGTGGCGGGGCCAACAGCGATGGCACGGTCTTCAAAATCACCCCAAGTGGCACGCTGACGACACTGCACAGCTTCGACGGCACGGACGGCTCCAACCCCTACGCGGGGCTCATCCAAGCCACCGATGGGAACTTCTACGGGACGACCTCGGGTGGCGGGGCCAACAGCGATGGCACGGTCTTCAAAATCACCCCAAGCGGCACGCTGGCGACATTGCATAACTTCGACGGGACGGACGGTTCCAGCCCCGCAGGGGCGCCTGTGCAAGCTACTAATGGGATATTCTACGGCACAGCATTGAATGGAGGGGCCAATGGCTATGGCACGGTCTTCAGCCTGTCTGCGGGTCTGGGGCCGTTTGTGGAGACCAAGCCGAGTTCAGGCAAGGTGGGAGCGGCCGTCAAGGTTCTGGGGGCCAATCTCACCGGTGCGACCAGCGTCACCTTTAACGGCACTGCGGCGGTCTTCACCGTAAAATCGAAATCCGAAATCACCACAACTGTACCCTCCGGCGCCGCCAGCGGGATAGTTCAGGTGGTTACCCCCAGGCGTACGCTTTCGAGCAATGTATTCTTCCGGGTGCGGCCCTAAACTCCGCTTGTCATATGGGTTCCTAATCACCGCGACATGGGGCACAGACAAAGCTGACCAGGAGGACCTAAATGATTGCAGGACGAAACTTACTGTTTGCAAAACCTTTGCTTATTCCATTTCTGCTGGCTTCATGTCTGCCAATTGCGACTGCAGCCAAGGTGATCCAGGTGCCGCAGCAGCAGCCCACCATTCAAGATGGCATCAATGCGGCCAGCAATGGGGACATCGTGCAGGTGAGCCCCGGGACCTATACCGAGAATATAAACCTCAACGGCAAGGCCATTACCGTGGTGAGTGTCGCCGGCCCCAAGACAACCATCATTGATGGTGGGCATATCAGCTCGGTCGTTACGATTAATTCTGGAGAAACACCTGATTCGATTCTGAAGGGCTTCACCATACGTAACGGCACGGCCACAGAGAACGGCGGCGGGGGGATCATGATCTACGAGTCATCGCCGACCATCGAAGAAAACATTATTGAGAAGAACACCGCATGCGGCGGAGGTGGCGGTGGTGTTTATCTGGACTCCAGTTCGGCGGACGTCAAAAATAACGTCATTCGCAATAATGCGCAGGGAAATTGCTCTGGTGGGATTGGCGGGGGCGGAATTGCCGTGTCCGGCGCAAGTTCGGCGCAAATTATCGGAAACATTATTGAGAAGAACTCCTGGAGTTCCGCGAGTGGGGGTGGCATTGCTCTCAACGGGGCGGGCATCCCCACCATCATGAACAACATCATTGCCAGCAACTCCGCTTATAATAATGGCGGTGGCATCTGCGTTGGGAACTCCGGTCATGAGCTAATCATCCAGAATCTGATTATCGGCAATTCCGCGAATCAGGGTGCCGGAATCTCCCTGTCGGTCCCTGAAAGCGCTGTTGGCCCTCTGCTGGTTAGCAATACGGTCGCCAACAACCTGGGAGCGACAGAGGGCTCCGCTCTTTATGTGGGGGGATTCGATAACGAAGTTGAGCTCTACAACAACATCTTTACCGGCCCTGATGGCCAGAACGCAGTCTATTGCGATCCGGGCAATGATCAACAGCCTCCGCTATTTGCCAACAATGATGGATACAGCTCGAGTGGAACTGGCTTTCAAGGCACTTGTTCCTCCGAAAGTGGCACAAACGGGAACATCTCGGCAGATCCACTGTTTGTAAACATTGAGCAGCACAATTATCAGCTACAGGCCGGATCTCCGGCCATCAACGCGGGCGACAACAACGCTCCTAACCTGCCCAAACGCGATCTAGCCAATAATCGTCGGGTCGTGGACGGCACCGTGGACATGGGAGCCTACGAATACGAAGGCAACAACTAGAGCAAGCGTGCGCGGTTGCAAGCTTCGGCTGACAAGGCCCAGGAGGAATTGATAGTGGCTATACACCGTCTTCCGTTCTACCCCACCGGATTTTTCGCGCTGCTGCTCACAGTGCTGATTCCGTTGGCGGCTTTGGCAAAAACCATTCAGGTACCGCAGCAGCAGCCGACGATACAAGACGGCATCAATGCCGCCAGTAACGGGGACGTTGTTCTGGTTAGCCCTGGCGTCTACACTGAGAACATAAACTTTAGCGGCAAAGCCATCACGGTGGTGAGTGCCGCTGGCCCCAAGACAACAGCCATTGACGGTGGCCATCTCAACACTGTGGTCACCTTTGATACAGGGGAAACGATCAATTCGGTTCTAAGGGGCTTTACCATCCAAGATGGGGGGTCCATGGAAGGGGATGGCGGTGGCATCATGATCTTTGAGGCGTCGCCAACCATCGAGGAGAACGTCATCGAATACAACGCCTCGTGTGGCAGCGGTGGTGGCGGCGGAATCAATGTGTATTTCCTGTCATCCGCGGTGATCAAAAAGAACATCATTCGCGACAATTCACAAACGTCCGGTTGCAGTGGCGGTAGTGGAGGAGGCATAGATCTAATAGGAGTAACTGCGGTGCAGGTTATCGAAAACACCATTGAGGAGAACACATGGGAGACGTCCAGCGGGGGTGGTATCGCTCTCAACGGCGCCGGCGCTTCTATCGTAATGAATAACCTCATCCTCGAAAACTACGCCAATGGCCAAGGCGGCGGTATCTACGTTGTGAACTCCAATAATGAGTTAATCATCCAGAATCTGATTGTCGGCAATTCGGCCGATCAGGGAGCAGGAATCTACCTGTCGATTCCTGACGGCAACGTCGGCGCACTGCTGGTCAACAACACCGTCGCCAACAACATCGGAGGAGACGGCTCGGCTCTCTACGTGGACGGGGTCAATAATGAAACACCCATTTACAACAACATTTTTGTCGGCCTCGAAGAGCAGAACGCGATCTATTGTGTTGCAAACAATCAGCGGCCACCCCGGTTCTTCAATAATGACGCCTACAGTCCGAACGGAACTGGCTTTCAGGGCACTTGTTCCTCCGAAAGCGGCAACAATGGAAACATCTCGGCTGATCCGCTCTTTGTAAACACCGTGAACAGCAACTATCAACTCCAGTCCGGCTCTCCGGCCATTAACGCTGGCGACAACAACGCGCCCGATCTGCCGAGAAAGGATCTGGCAGACCATCCAAGAATCGTCGGCGGCTCGGTGGACATGGGTGCTTACGAGTTTCAGAACAACAACTGAGGACAACCGGCGGCTCGGCTGTCTCACTTCAGATCAGACCAGTGGTACGCAAAAATTCCGTCCAGGTTTGGAATCAGCGGGATAGCCATGGACTTCTTCACCGTTCCGAGAATCATGTTCGGCATGCTGTATTGCTTCATTATCATCAGCCATGATCGAAGGAGAATCCTGCACGCAAATGTCACCCCTCACCCCACATCTTCCTGG
>Ga0182024_10005435_pt1 | contig 28593 bp, 22 predicted proteins | sample P32metaG_FD_120480 | JGI IMG/M metagenome (GOLD analysis project Ga0182024, IMG submission 120480) | Permafrost microbial communities from Stordalen Mire, Sweden - P3-2 metaG (Illumina Assembly) | ecosystem: Environmental > Terrestrial > Soil > Wetlands > Permafrost | place: Sweden: Stordalen...
CACGCGAAGCGCCCAAGGTCGAATTCCCCGCGCCTGCAGCGCTGCCCGCGACTAAATAGGAGAAACCAATTGGCGTCCGCCGGTCACAATTCGGTGCTGCCATCGAGCGCGGGCCGTTCGGGTGGTGCTCCGCTTGACCCTGCCCGCCCCTTCGGATACCCTGATTCCGTTCGCAGTCGTCGCGCTTTTGTTGAGCGCTTCTCGCCCGGAGGTAGAACAGCCCTGCGGCCGCCCCAGTGGGCCACCGCACTCCCCATGAAACGCACCGTCGAGATAGCTGGACAGGTAGAGAATCTCTTCGGCACCCTGGATGAGAATCTGAAGCTGTTTGAATCCTCCCTGCACGTTTCCACCTATCTGGACGATAATCGCCTGGTCATCGAAGGCGAAGCCCCGCAAGTGGACCGCGCGGTACGCATTCTCAACCAATATAACGATCTGATTCGCGAAGGCCGCCGCCTCGACAACGGCGCCGTAAAAGACTTGCTGCGCGTCGCCACCGAAGCTCCTAACGAAACGCTGCGCGGCATCTTGGAACCCGGCCACCCATCAAAGCCGCGGCTCTTTGGCAAAAAATCCGTCACGCCGAAAAGCTCCAACCAGCGCCGCTACATGGAAGACATCGAGCGGCACGACATGGTCTTCGCCATCGGCCCCGGTGGCACCGGCAAAACCTATCTCGCCGTGGCCATGGCCGTTTCGGCTCTGCTCGGCAAGCAGGTCAATCGCATCATCCTGGCGCGCCCCGCAGTCGAGGCCGGCGAGCGCTTGGGATTTTTGCCAGGCACCCTGCAACAGAAGATCGATCCCTACATGCGCCCGCTCTACGACGCGCTCTACGACCTGCTCGACGCCGACAAGCTCGAGCGTTTCATCGATAAGGGCATCATCGAAGTCGCGCCGCTGGCCTTCATGCGCGGGCGCACCCTGAACGACTCCTTCGTCATTCTCGACGAGGCGCAAAACACCACCAGCGAGCAGATGAAGATGTTTTTGACGCGCCTGGGATTCAACTCCAAGGCCGTCATCACCGGCGACATCACGCAAACCGACTTGCCGGTGGGACGCCGCTCGGGCCTGGTCGAGGCCATCGAGGTTGTGGGACGAATCGAGGGCATCGCCTTCGTGCACTTCAACGAGCGTGACGTCGTGCGCCATAATCTCGTGCAGCAAATCATCAAGGCCTACGATGAATTTGCCTCCACGCCGGCCGGGCGTCACGCTTCGAGCGGACCAGCCGGGCCAGCTGAGACGGAGCCATCCGGCGGCGGGGCGAGCAGCCCGGCAAACGGCAAGAACGACGCCGCGAAATAGCCTGCGGGCGCCTCCGATGATCGTGAACCGTCAACGTCGCATCGCCTTAGCCATTCGGCCCCTTTCTGATTTCTTGCTGCGCGCCCAACAGGAACTCGGCTTCCCGGAAAGCGCCGTCACCGTGCGCTTGATCAGCGACTCAGCCATCGCTCAGCTCAATCGCAGATTTCGCGGCAAATCGGGTCCGACCGATGTTCTCTCTTTTCCGGCGAACGCAGTCCGCCCGCGCCAGTCGTTGCCGCTGCGAACAAATCGCAGCGCCCGCAGGCGCAACGAGCGTATGCGCATCGAAGCCGCCGACTACGTTGGAGACATTGCCTTGTCGCCGGAGACCGCTCGGCGCAACGCGCGGCGTTATTCGCGCAGCTTGCCCGCGGAGTTGCGCATTCTCGTTTTGCATGGACTGATTCACCTGGCTGGTTTCGATCACGAAACCGACCAAGGTCAGATGGAGAGACTCGAGCGGCGCCTGCGCCGGCGGCTGGGCCTGGAATCGTCATGATCAGCATGGGCTATTTCCTCGGCGTGATGAGCCTTTGCGCGATCCTGGCGCTGTTCGCCTATCTCGACCGCATCTATGGCCAGCTCGGACGCGTCACCACCGGAAAGTCCCACGAGCACATAGAGATTTTCGAGGCCGACGTCGAGCCGCATCTGAAGCTGGCCAGGCGGGACGCGGCGCTTGGTGTTTCGATCCTTTCGCAATTGGCCTTGGTGCTCGTGACGGTGGAGACGGCGCGAGGCGTGCTCCTCTCGCGTCCCTCAGCTGGGCAGGCGCTAAGCCAGTTGATGGTCTATCTGACGATCGAGGTCCTTTTCTTTGGCCAGTTCGTTCCCTACCTGCTCCTGGCCAGGACGACAGGGCGCTGGCTGGAGCCGTGGCTGCCCGTGGTTCGAGGTGCTCTGATTATGACTTGGCCCTTGCGCGCCCTGATCGAGTTGGGTATTTCGGTGACGCACATCTCCGATGAGGAAGCACCCAGCGGGAGGGATTCTCAGCAAGAAGGCATCGAAGCCTTGGTTGAGGCGGCTCAGGAAGAAGGTTTTTTAGCGCAGGACGAGGCCCAAATGATCGAGCAAGTGGTGGAATTCAGCGACAAACGCGTGCTCGAATTGATGACGCCGCGGCCGGAAATCGTGGCCATCTCCGCGGAAGCCAGCATCGAGCAGATGCGGCGGCTGCTCGTGGATACGAAATTCTCGCGCGTCATTGTCTATCGGGAAACGCTCGACGATGTGCTCGGTGTGGCCGACGGCCGCGATCTGCTGCAAATTCGGGAGGGCGATGCGCAGCGGCGGAAGGCGGGGGAAATCGTCAAGCCCGTTTTGTTCGTGCCCGAAACCAAGCTGTGCTCGCAATTGCTCAAGGAAATGCAAACCCGGAAAGAGCACATGGCGGTTGCCGTCGACGAGCACGGGCTGGTGGCGGGTGTGGTGACCATCGAGGATCTGGTGGAAGAGATCGTCGGTGAAATGGGCAGGGAAGAGAACTACGTGGCGCGGGACATCGTGCGGGAAGCGGACGGCAGCGTGGTGATTCGGGGCAGCGTCTCGGTGGAAAAGTTGCAGGACTTGTTTGGGATCGAGTTCTCGCACGGCGCAGCGGAGTCGGCCACGACGGTGGCGGGGCTGCTCAACAGCGTGGCCGGGCACGTGCCACGCGCCGGAGAACAAATCGATTGCAACGGCGTGCGTTTTGAAGTGGTGGAAGCAAACCAGCGAAAGGTGTTGCGGTTACGTGTCCGGCGCCAGGCTGCGGCGGCTCCGGTTTCCTGAGAGCGGGTACATTGCACTGCCGCGCCGCCTAACCGGCAACCAGCCGAGCGAGCACGAATGCCGCGGCGGCGGCAATGCCGCCGATGACGACGGTTTGCGCTGCGCCTTTCCACGGCGAGAGTCCCGTGAAGTAGCTTTTGCCATAGCCGAATACGGCCAAGGCCAGAAGCGTGATCGCCACCGAGTAGTGCAGGCCGGCAGTGACCGTCGGCAGGATCATGTAGGGAGCCAGGGGAATCAGGCCGCCGAAAACATAGGATGCGGCGATGGTGATAGCGCTGCGATTGGCGCGGCGCGGATCGGGCTCTTCCAGGCCCAGCTCGAAGCGCATCATGAAGTCGACCCAGCGCTTCTGATTCCCGCAGATGGCGTTGACGATGGGAGCCATCTCCGCCGGACTGAGGCCGTAGTCGCGAAATACCTTGGCGACTTCTTCGGTCTCGATTTCAGGAAGTTCGACGGTTTCGCGGTATTCGCGTTCGCGCTCGGAATCGTAGTGTTCCACGTCCGTTTTCGCCGCCAGGTATCCGCCCAGGCCCATGGCGATGGAACCGGCCGCAATTTCAGCCAGGCCCGCGGTGACCACGAGCCGCGTGGCAAAGGCGCTAGCCGCCACGGCGCCTGAAACGCCGGCGGCCAAGGCGAAGGGCACGGTGAGACCGTCGGCCATGCCGATGACCACATCGCGGACGCTGGCGGACTCGGTGAAGTGCGATTCGACGTGAGGTGTGGCAGGCATCAAGGCTCCCGGTGGCGGCTGGCTCCGCGGATTCGCAGAGCGAAGCAGTCTAGCATGAGCGGGGGTCTGGCTGGAAAAGCAGGACGAGCGTGGCTCCGGACGCGGCTACGCGATGCGCGGCACAAGGAGATGGGCAGCGCGAAGTCCGGGGTAGGCGTACTATGAATGCGTCGAATGTGGAGATGAATTTGACGACAGCATTCCATGCAGGCTTTGTGGCGATTATTGGGCGGCCGAATGCCGGGAAGTCCACCTTTCTCAATCGGCTGGTAGGTCACAAGGTGGCGATCGTCACGTCACGCCCGCAAACCACGCGCAACCGGATTCTTGGCATGGTGAACCGGCCCAACGCGCAGGTGGTACTGATCGACACGCCGGGCATCCATCGCGCCGATTCCGTATTAGGACGGCAGATGATGGACGAACTAGCCCAAGCGTTGGAGGGAATCGACGTGCTGGCAGTGATGATCGATGCCAGCCAGGGTGTGACCAAGGAGGACCGGCTGGCGTTGGATCGCGCGCAGAAATTTTCGGGGCCTGCCATTCTGCTGCTCAATAAGATTGACCGCATGCCCAAATCCGCCTTGCTGCCGCTGATCGAATCCTGCTCGAAAGATGGCGCATTCAAAGAAGTGATCCCGATTTCAGCGCTTTCCGGAGACGGCGTCGAGTTAGCGCTCGAACGTTTCATCGCGCTCCTGCCAGAGGCGCCGCCGTACTTTCCAGACGATCAGTTCACCGACCAGCCGGAACGTTTTCTGGCTGCGGAGATCATTCGCGAGAAGGCCATGGTCGTGAGCCGAAAAGAGGTCCCCTACGCAGTGGCGGTGCTGGTGGAATCGTTCGAGGAGAGCGACAAACTGATCAAAATCGGTGCGACGATCCAGGTCGAACGCGACGGGCAGAAGGGAATTTTGATCGGTCGCGGCGGCCAAACGATCAAGGAGATTGGGACGGCGGCGCGCAAGGAGCTCGAGGATATTCTGGGCGCCAAAATATTCCTGGACCTGAGAGTGAGAGTTGAGCGCGACTGGCGCGATAATCCAGGCCGCGTACGGCAACTGGATTGGCGGCGCCAGCTCGAGCGGCTGGGCGGCGAATAAGCTTATTCCTGCGCGGAAATTCCCAACGACTTCATCTTGCGGTAGAGGTGGCTGCGTTCCAGACCGAGCGATTGCGCCGTGCGGGTCATGTTCCACTGATTCTCGCCCAGCTTGCGCAGAATGAACTCGCGTTCATAGGCGCTGCGCGCCTCGTGCAGCGTGGCGTAAGGCTGAGTCGGCGATCCGGTGACGCCTCGAAACAGCTCCGGCGGCAAGTGTAGCGGCTCGATGCGCTCCTGCGGGCAGATGATCACCAGCCGTTCAATGAGATTGCGCAACTCACGCACATTTCCCGGCCAGGCGTAGCGCATCAGGACGGCGAGAGACGCGTCGGCAAGTTCCTTGGGACGGCGGCCATAGGCCGCGCTGAACTCAGTGAGGAAGTGACGTGCCAAGCTGGGGATGTCCTTGACTCGTTCGCGCAGGGCGGGGACCGTGAAGGGAATAACGTTGAGCCGATAGAAAAGGTCTTCGCGGAACAGACCGCGCGCGATGAGCTCCTCGAGCTTCTGATTCGTCGCGGCGATTACCCGCACGTCCACATCAAATGGCTGATTGGAGCCGACCGGTTCGAGGCGCTGCTCCTCGAGCACGCGCAGGACCTTGGCCTGCGTGCGCACACTCATGTCGCCGACTTCGTCGAGGAAGAGGGTGCCGTTATCGGCGGTCCGGAACTTGCCAACTTTGTCTTCGCTGGCGCCGGTGAAACTGCCCTTGGTGTGTCCGAAGAGCTCGGACTCGATCAGTTCTTCGGGAATGGCGGCGCAGTTGACTTCGACGAAGGGCTCGTTGCATCGGAGACTGGCGGCATGCAGCGCGCGGGCGACCAATTCCTTTCCCGTTCCGCTTTCTCCATAGATGAGGACGCGACCGTTGGTCGGCGCGGCCAGCGCGATCTGCTGGCGGAGCGCTTTCATGGGAACACTCTCGCCGATCACCTGGTAGCGATATCCGAGCTCTTCGCGCAGCCGCCGGTTTTCTTCCTCGAGGCGCAAAAATTCGATGGCGTTTTTCACCGAGCGAGTGGTCTTTTCGATGGACAGCGGCTTTTCGATGAAATCAAAGGCGCCGAGCTTGGTGGCGCGGACCGCCGTTTCGATATTGCCGTGCCCGGAAATCATGACGACCATGGGGAAGTGGCCTTGCTGGCGCATGCGCTCGAGAGTTTCGATGCCGTCCATTTTGGGGAGCCAGATGTCGAGCAAGATGACGTCGAAGTGTGTGCTGGCCAGGCGAGCCAGACACTCCTCGCCGCTGGGGACGGCTTCGACGGCGTAACCCTCCTCGGAAAGAATGGAGCTGAGGGAATGACGGATGCCTTCTTCGTCGTCCACGATGAGTACGGAATGAGTCATGTGTAGGTGTTAGCCCTGGGTTTCGGTTTCCGGAGTGAGAATGGCGTGCGCCGGCTCGGCTAGCGGAAGCTCGATGACAAAGCGCGCGCCCGCGGGCAGGTTGTCCTCGGCGCGAATCAGGCCATTGTGTTCGGCGATGATGCGGCTGGCGATGGCCAGTCCCAGGCCGGTGCCGCGTTCCTTGGTTGAAAAATAGGGCAGAAAAAGTTTGTCTTTGTCTTCGGGGGAAATGCCCTGACCGCTGTCGGAGACGGCGATCTCGACGGTCTCATGCCCGGCATGGAGTCGCGTGGAGAGTTCCAGTTGCTTCGCTGCGGAATCCTCCATGGCCTCGGCCGCGTTGTCGATTAAATTGACCACCACCCGGCGCAAGAGTTCGGGATCGGCTTTGACCGGAGGCAGATCGGGGGCGAGATCGATGGAAATGCGCACGTCGTCGAGCCGGCCCTTGAACACTTCGAGGGCATCGCGGACGATCGCGTTGGGGTCGGTCGAGGTAAGGCGAGCCACGGGGAAGCGCGCGAACTGCGAGAACTGGTTGACCAGACCCTCGAGGGTGCCAACCTCGCGGCCGATGAGCGCGGCGCATTCGCTGACCAAGGAGATGAATTCGGACGCGCCCGCTTTGTCGCCATTGCGGTTGATGTAACGGGCTAGTCTTTCGGCGGAGAGCTGGATCGGCGTCAGCGGGTTCCTGATCTCGTGGGCGATGCGCTGGGCCACTTCTTGCCAAGCTGCCGCTTTTTGGGCGCGCAGCAATTCGGTGAGGTCGTCAACCACGACGACGTAGCCCGCGTTGGTGCGGCGGGGGCCGAGAGGGCTCACCGTTACCGCAGCGTGAATCAAGCGTCCGCCCAGTCGGATTTCCAGTTCTTTCCAGGCCGTCCCCATGCGCAAGGAGCGTCGAATCAGGTGATGAATATCGTGAGAAACTTCGCTGCCAACCAAGTCGGATAACTCGGTGGCCTCGCGTGAGCGTTCACCAAAAATCTCGCGCGCAGCAGTGTTGATGCGCAGAAGCTTGCCAGCAGGATCCAGCGAGAGAACCCCCGTAGGAATGTTCTCGAGCACCGTCTCGATCAGGGCGCGGCGGCGATCCAGCTCTTGGACCGCTTGCTGCAGATGCTGCGTGAACTCGTCGATCTGCTTGCGGCTATCGGCCAGTTGCGCGGTCATGGCGTTGAACGAACGGACCAGCGTTCCCAACTCATCCTGGGCCTTGACCTTCACGCGGGTATCGAAGCGGCCGGCGGCGATCTCGTGGGTGGCTTCGGCAAGCGCCTGGATCGGGACGGTGACTTCCTTGGACAGGTAGAGCGCAAACCAGGTTGCGGAAAAAAGAAGCAGGATGGTGAATAGAGAGAGTGTGAGAAGGATTTGCCGTTTGAAGCTGCGTATGCTTTGCTGCTCGACGACGTAGGCCGTCGCTTGCGATTGAGAGGCGGCGTACCGCTGCATGAAGTCCATCGGAAGGAGATGGGCGACAACCAGGAAATCGGAGCCCAGAGGAGCGCGGGCCGCCAGGAAATAGGCGGTCCGTGTTTGCCACAGTTCGGCGCCGCCTGGGAGGGTGCGCGCAAACTTCAGCGTGGGATCAAGCACGAAGGAGGTTGTGCTGGGCGCGTGGGAGGGCCGGATATTGCCCTTGGCATCCAGAGCCCAGACGCCGTCCACGCCTTGCTGGGAGGCCAGGTAGGCGGCCCTGTCTAAGACTCCGTCAACGCTTGTTGACTGTGGCGCAGATTGTGGCGCTGATGCGGTTTGCACGGCCCGTTTGGCGATCTCTGCGAGGCGGACGTATTCCCCCAGGTTGATCTCGCGGAGGAGTGCATCGGTCTCAGCGTAGGCGACCTCGAGGGAGCGCGGGAACCAGCGATTGAGAGTGCGGTTCATCAGCGCGTAGCTGATGAAGAACATGAAGATGAGCGGCAAGAGCGAGACGGCCATGGCGCCCAGCACCATCTTGGTCTTGAATCTCGAGCCCAGTTGCCGGGCGCGGCGCTCGGCCCAGACGTGCAAGAGTGAACGCGCCAGAATCAGTCCAAAGACCAGCAACGCGGCAACAATGAAGACGTTGAGCGCATAGAGGATGACCAGCTCATTCGATCCTTGCGGCTCAAAGGGCAGGTTCAGGGAACCGAGCGTGAAGACGGCGGCGAGAAGCAGCACGATCACCGAGCCGCTGAGGGCCATCCAAAGCCGCGATCTGCGGAAGCGGGCGGTCATGAAGGGCGCTCGATCAGGACCGGAAGCGAATCACTTCCTCGCTCGTGGTGGAGCGAATCCGCGGGGAGATGGTCCTTCAGTGGGCATTCGGAGCAGCGAGGTTCCCGAGGGCGGCACCAGTTCTTGCCGACGTTTACCAGCAGGGCGTGGAATTCGTTATAGAAGCGCGCATCGGCCGGCAGATTGATTTCAAACATGGCGCGCACGGCTTCGTAATCGGGCTTGCCGGGGCTGATGCCGTGCCGACCGAGGATGCGGTGCGTGTATGCATCGACCACGAAGATGGCGTGTCCGCCCGCGTAGAGCAGGATGGAATCGGCCGTCTCGGGGCCGATACCGAATACGGCCAAGAGCTGCTCGCGCAGCTCGAGCGTTGGGGTAGCGAACATCCGCGGGAGAGAACCGTCATATTCGTTTCGCAGGAAACGCACGAAGGCCTTGAGTTTCTTGGCTTTCTGGCGGAAATAGCCGGATGGACGCACGAGCCTGGCTAAACGTTGCGTGGACACGCGCTCCATAGCTTGCGGCGTCAGCAGGCGTTCACGCCGTAGATTGACCATCGCTTTTTCAACATTCTGCCAAGCGGTGTTTTGCGTGAGGATGGCGCCGACAATTACTTCAAATGGGGTGCGCGCGGGCCACCAGTGCCTGGGACCGAGGGTTTTCGAGAGGGTCGCGTAGTAAGACGGGAGGACAGCTCCGCTCCGCGACTCTTCTTTTGCGAGGGAATCGAAACGGTCTTTCATGAGTTGGCCCGGCACTGCGGATTCTTCTGTGGCGATTTCTGGCTCCATCATCCCTTCGGAAACATAGCGAGTGGCGGCCACACAAGTCAAGGCTGACTGTGGCGAAATTGCCACACGTGTGGGCAATGACGCCATTTGGGAACTGTTGGCACTTTCAATACGATTGCGCAAAGGGCCAGGACCGACAAAGTGAAGCGTCTGTTACCGTTGCATTCTGAGGTTGTGCCGCCAGAGCTCTGAATTATGTCATCCCGATTGGGCGAAATTCTGGTTAAAGAAAAGCTGATCGATGCCGATCAGCTAAAGAAGGCATTGGAGTATCAGCAGCAGAGCGGGGGCCGTTTGGGCGCCTGTCTGATGAAGCTGGGATTCATCACCGACGACGAGATTACCGAAGTTCTCTCGCGCCAGTACGGCGTTCCGTCCATCAACCTTAAGTATTACGAAGTGGATCCGACGGTGATCAAGTTGATCCCGCAGGATACGGCGGTGCGCTATCAGATCGTTCCACTGTCGCGGGTGGGTTCGACGCTGACGATCGCGATGACCGATCCGACGAACGTTTTCGCCATGGACGATATCAAGTTCATGACCGGATTCAACGTGGAGCCGGTGGTGGCGTCGGAGTCGTCGATCAACGAAGCGATTGCCAAGTTCTACGGCGACGTGGAAAGCGGCGAAGAACTCAGCAAGGTGATGAAGGATCTCAACGCTGACGACGGCGCGGATCTGGAGTTGGCGGCGGAAGAGCAGGAGATGGACCTGGCGACGCTCGAGAAGGCCGCCGAGCAGGCGCCCATCATCAAGCTGGTGAATTTGATTCTGACGGACGCGGTGAAGCGAGGAGCAAGCGACATTCACGTGGAGCCGTATGACCGCGAGGTGCGCGTTAGGTTTCGCGTGGACGGCATTCTGCAGACGGTGATGGCGCCGCCGCTGAAGCTGCGGGATGCCATCGCCAGCCGCATCAAGATCATGTCCAAGCTGGACATCAGCGAAAAGCGGCTGCCGCAAGACGGCCGCATCATGATCAAGTACCGCAAGGACGGGAAAATCAAGGAACTGGATTTCCGCGTTTCCACGGCCCCGACGCTATTCGGCGAAAAGATCGTTATGCGGTTGCTGGACAAGGAGAACCTGCGGCTGGACATGACCAAGCTTGGTTTCGAGCCCGAATCACTGGCGAAATACGAGAAGGCGATCTTGCGGCCGTATGGAATGGTGCTGGTGACCGGACCGACCGGGTCGGGCAAGACCAACACACTGTATTCGTCAGTGGCGCGTCTGAACACGCCGGAGACGAACATCATGACGGCCGAGGACCCGGTGGAATTCCAAATTGCCGGAATCAACCAGGTTCAGATGAAGGATCAAATTGGGCTGAATTTTGCTTCGGCCTTGCGCGCCTTCCTTCGGCAAGACCCCAACATCATTCTGGTCGGCGAAATCCGAGACTTCGAGACGGCGGAGATCGCGGTGAAGGCTGCGCTCACCGGGCATTTGGTGTTGTCCACGCTGCACACCAACGACGCGCCGTCGACGATCAGTCGCTTGATGAACATGGGCATCGAACCGTTCCTGGTGGCCACGTCGGTCAATCTGATATGCGCACAGCGGTTGGTGCGCAAGATTTGCGCCAATTGCAAGGAGCCGCTGGAACTTCCGCAGCAGACCCTACTGGATGCGGGTTATACGCCGGCAGAGGTCAAGAAGACGACCATCTATCACGGCAAAGGGTGCGGCATCTGCAATAAGAGCGGCTATAAGGGGCGGGTCGGTTTGTATGAGGTGATGGAGATCAACGACGAATTGCGCGAGCTGATTCTAGTGGGCGCATCGGCGCTGGAACTGAAGAAAAAGGCGCTGGAAGGGGACATGATCACGCTGCGACGGAGCGGTTTGATCAAGGCGTCGCTCGGTTTGACGACGCTCGAAGAGGTTCTGCGCGAGACGATCTTGTGAGGAGCGCATCGATATGGCGGGAATAAGCCTGAGCGAATTATTGAAGAAGATGATTGAGATGGGAGGCAGCGATCTGCACGTTTCCACCAACAGCCCGCCGCGGGTACGCGTCCACGGCCGACTGAAGCCTTTGGACATGCCGCCGCTGACCGCGGCGGACACCAAAGCGCTGTCGTACAGCGTGCTCACGGACGCGCAAAAGCATCGCTTCGAGGAGAATCTGGAGCTGGACTTTTCCTTTGGTCTGAAGAATCTGGCGCGATTCCGCGGCAACCTGTTCCAGCAACGCGGCGCGGTGGGCGCCGTGTTCCGGACGATCCCCTGGGAAATCAAGGGATTCGACGCTTTGGGGCTTCCCGAGGTGGTCAGGAATCTGTGCGAAAAGCCTCGAGGACTGGTGCTAGTGACCGGGCCAACCGGTTCGGGAAAATCCACGACGCTGGCCGCGATGCTGGACAAGATCAATAACGAGCGCGAAGAGCACATGATCACGATCGAGGATCCCATCGAGTTCCTGCACAACCATAAGAAGTGCCTGGTGAATCAGCGGGAGGTGCACTCGGATACGCATTCCTTTGCCAATTCACTGCGCGCCGCGCTCCGCGAGGACCCCGACGTGGTATTGATCGGGGAGATGCGCGACCTGGAAACGATCGAGTCGGCGCTGCGCATCGCCGAGACCGGGCATTTGACCTTCGCCACTTTGCATACCAATTCCGCCATTTCCACCATTACCCGAATCGTAGACGTCTTTCCCGCGTATCAGCAGCCGCAGGTGCGCGCGCAACTGTCCATGGTGCTGGAAGGAATCCTGTGCCAAGCGTTGCTGCCTCGGGCGGATGGGCGCGGGAGGATCATGGTCATGGAGATCCTGATCCCGACCGCGGCGATTCGCAACCTGATTCGCGAGGACAAGATCCATCAGATCTATTCGGCGATGCAGACGGGCACAGGCGCGAGCGGGATGCAGACATTTAATCAGAGCCTAGCGAACAGCTATTTCGGCAAGTTGATTAGTCTGGAAACAGCTCTTGCACGCTCGTCGAATCCCGACGAGTTGCAGGATATGATCAGTCGAGGTGTGGTGGGTCCCCCGTCGCGGACGCCTGTAGCGGCGCGCCGGTAGCAGGACTGAATTCAAGTAACTCCCAGGCGAAGCATTCAATTAAGGAGGAATGGACATGGCGGTCTATGTCTATCGCGGTACGGACCGGAGCGGCGCTGCCATCAGCGGCGAGCAAACGGCTGCCAATAAGACGGAGCTGATGAATCTGCTGAAACGCCAGCAAATCAAAGTCAGCAAGCTGTCGGAGAAGGGCAAGGAATTCAACATACCGACGTTCGGCGGCGGGGTGAGTGCCAAGGATTTGGCGGTTTTTACCCGGCAGTTCTCCGTCATGATTGACGCGGGCTTGCCGCTGGTTCAGTGTTTGGAGATCCTGGCGGGCCAGCAGGAGAACAAAACCTTCCAAAATGTATTGACCGCGACGCGAGCCGCGGTGGAAGGGGGTGCGACGCTATCGGCGGCCATGCGCAAACACGAGAAGGTGTTCGACGCGTTGTACGTCAATCTGGTGGAGGCGGGCGAGACGGGAGGTATTCTCGACGCGATTCTGCAGCGCCTGGCAAGCTATATCGAAAAGAACGTCAAACTGAAACGGGCGGTGAAGTCCGCGTTGGTTTACCCGGTGTCGGTGCTACTGGTGGCCGGGGGCGTGATCACGCTGCTGCTCTGGAAGGTAGTGCCGATTTTCGCGACATTGTTCTTGGGTTTGGGCGTGGACTTACCGCTGCCGACCCGTATTGTCATCGACTTGAGCGACTTCGTCGGCAGCATCTTCGGTCTGCTGATTCTGATCGCTTTGGGAGGGGTGGTTGTTGCGCTGAAGGTTTGGTATGGCACGCCAGTGGGACGTTATACGCTGGATTCGGTTTTGCTGAAGCTGCCTCTGATTGGCATCTTGCTGCGCAAGATTGCCGTGGCGCGATTCACGCGCACCTTGGGCACCTTGATCTCCTCGGGGGTGCCGATCCTCGAGGGATTGGATATCACGGGACGCACAGCCGGAAACGCGGTGGTCGAGAGAGCGTTGAACTACGTGCGCACATCGGTCGAGGCCGGAAAGAACCTGGCCGACCCATTGAAAGAAACCAATGTGTTCCCGGGAATGGTTACCCAGATGATTGGGGTCGGGGAACAGACCGGGGCGATGGACGCCATGTTGCAGAAGATTGCCGACTTCTATGAGGAGGAAGTGGACTCCGCGGTGAAGGACCTGCTTTCTGCTTTGGAACCGGCGATGATCGTTTTCCTAGGGGTGGTCGTTGGCGGCATCGTGATTTCGATGTACTTGCCACTGTTTTCGCTCATTGGCAAGTTGAGCAGCGCCCATTAACGCAAGAACAGTGTCGGATGTCACCGCCGGGGGCGCTGGCGTCGGCGAGTTGGCGGCGCTCGCCGAGCCGGGCGAGGTCGGCTCCGCGCCAATGGAGATGGGGACGCGGTCGGCAGGCGTCTACCGTTCTCCGATGGAGCTGACGCCGAACATCGAAGAATGGCTCGGTTGGCTGACGCGCGTCCGCTTTCTACTGATCACCCTCCTGCTTGCCGTCGTCGTTGTCCTGCAGCAATACACAGAGCTAGTGGTGCCGGTACGGTACTTCGTGCCGCTGATTGTCCTGTGGTACACGCTGGCCATCTTTTACGTGATCCTGCTTCGCTGGGTGCCGCTGGCGCGCTGGCACGCGCCACTCGAGATCGTCTGCGACATCCTGCTGATGACGGGGCTGGTGTACGTGACGGGCGGGCACGAGAGCTACTTCATCCCGCTGTATCTGCTGGCGATTATCGTGGCGAGTATTTTGTTTTCGAGGCGAGCCACGTTTCTGGTGGCGGGCTTGAGCTTCACATTGCTCGGGGGGTTGGTGGAGCTGATTTACTACGGCGTTCTGCCGCGAACGGCGGTGGTTATGCCGCACGCCAAGACGTTGCAAACCTGGATCCTGAGCAATCTGCTGGCTTTTGTCGCCGTCGCCTATTTGTCGAGCCTGCTGACACAGAGCCTTCGCCGGCAAAGCGCTGAACTGGAAATGAAACGGGGTCAGCTACAGGATTTGCAAGCCTTCAACGAGGACATCATTCACTCGATGCGCGGAGGCTTGATCACAACCGATCTCGACGGGCGGGTCATGCTGCTCAACCGAACGGCGCAGGAGATCACTGGCCTGCGCTTTGACCAGGTGCGCGGCAGGCCGCTGAGCGATCTGATGCCCACGATCTGGCAATCGGCCCGTGAAAGCGGCGAGGGTGCCGTGGCGCAGCGCAGGGAAGTCGAATTCTTTAGAGCGGATGGCCAACGCCACTTTGTGGGCTTCTCCATTTCTCCCCTGCGAACGGGGGAAGGCCTGTCGACCGGCTACGTCATCAATTTTCAGGATCTCACCGAGCTGAAGCGCTTGGAGCAGGAAGTAGCCACCAAGGAGCGCATGGCCGCTCTCGGACGGCTTTCCGCCGCCATTGCGCACGAGATTCGCCAGCCGCTTACGGCCATGGCCGGAGCCGTAAGAGAATTGGGAAGGATGGTGCCGCTCGAAGAGGATGAGAAGCACCTCGTGGGGATTGTCAGCCGCGAATCGGAGCGCTTGAACCGCATCATCACCGACTTTTTGAATTATTCACGGGAAACCAGCTACGAGTTTTCTGAAGGGGACGTGTCCGAACTGCTCGAGGAAACCTTGACCCTGCTGGAGAAGCATCCACAGTTGCAGGGCAAATATCGCATCGAGCGCCACCTGGCGGCACGGCCGGTTCGAGCGCGCGTCGATGGAAACCGAATCAAGCAGGTTTTCTGGAACCTTTCCGACAACGCCTTCCGCGCCATGCCGGAAGGAGGAACGCTGACGGTACGCCTGGAAACGGCGCCGTTTTGGGTGCGCATTCGATTTCGCGACACCGGAATCGGCATCGATCCGGCGCAGCGCGCCAAACTTTTTGAGCCGCTGCAATCGGGCTTTGCCGGGGGCACCGGGCTGGGGCTGGCGATCGTGTATCAGATCGTGCAGGCGCACAGCGGGCGGATATCGGTGACGTCAGCAAAGGACCGGGGCGCAGAGTTTACGGTGGAGTTGCCGCGAGTGGCGTAGTCTACAGCACGGCGTCGAACCGGCCGGCTCGAACACCGAGTACATTCAGGGATTACCAGGGATTGCCGTTATGGCTCACATTTTAGTGGTGGATGACGAGCGCTCGATTTGCGAGCTGCTGGAAATTACCTTTCGCAAGGAAGGCCACCGCGTCGAGGTTGCCAAGAACAGCGAGGCCGCGCGGCGCTGTTTGCAGTCCAATATTTTCGACATTATTATTTCGGACATTCGCATGCCGGATGGGAGCGGCGTCGAGCTGCTGACCTATGCCAAGGAAGTATCGCCTAAAACGGTATTTCTTTTGATTACCGGCGTGCCGACGGTGGAAACGGCCATCGCGGCTGTCAACGCGGGGGCCGACCGGTACGTCATCAAGGATCACGATCTGGTGGACCAGTTGCGGCGGGCCGTGCGCCAGGTGGACGAAACGCTGCGCCTAAAGAGCGAGGCGGGCTACCTGCGGCGGGAGTTGCGCCGGCTTACTGGGATGGACAATATCATCGGTCACAGCCCGAAGCTGCGCGCGATCTTCGACCTGATTCTCACCGTGGCGCCCCAATCGAGCAGAGTTCTAATTACGGGCGAGAGCGGAACCGGCAAGGAACTTGTGGCCCGGGCCATTCACGAGAATAGTTCGAGATCGCAAGCGCCCTTCATCACGGTGGACTGCGGGGCCTTTCCCGAGACGCTGCTGGAGTCCGAACTGTTCGGCTATATGAAGGGTGCGTTTACCGGCGCGAATGAAAACCGGCAAGGCCTGTTTCAAGCGGCGAACGGCGGGACACTGCTGCTGGATGAGATCGGCAACATGAGCCCAGCCATGCAAGTGAAGTTATACCGCGTCTTGCAGGAAGGCAAGGTGCGGCCGCTCGGCAGCACGGAAGAAGCGGATGTGGATGTGCGGGTGATCGCCGCAACCAACCGCGACCTAGAGAAAGCTATCGCGGCGGGAGAGTTTCGCGAGGACCTGTTCTATCGGTTGGCTGTGATTCCGATTCACGTGCCGCCGCTGCGCGAACGTCGCGAGGACATCCCTCTGATGGTGCGAGCGTTCTTGGACCGCTTTCGCAAGTCCATGGGAAAACCGGTGGACGGAGTGGATCCAGCCGCGATGGCCAGACTGGAAATCTACGATTGGCCCGGCAACGTGCGCGAATTGGAAAACACGATGGAGCGCTGCGTGGCTTTGGAAACGGGCGCTCTTATTTCGGTCGACGTGCTTCCGGAGAAAATTCGCTGCGGGCTCCCCGGCGGGGCGCCAGGCGTGGGCGGGTTGCTCGCTGGTTCAAGCAATGGCCATGCCAAGATTCCCGAAGGCGGGTTCGATCTCGAGCAATACATGCAGGGAACCGAACGCGCCTACATTCTCGCGGCGCTGGAAGCTTCGGGAGGCGTGGGAACCCAAGCGGCGGAGCTTCTGCGAATGTCCTACCGGTCGTTTCGTCATTACGCCAAGAAATACAACATCATCTAGCATGTAGCGAAAGGGTGTCGCGGCCGGATTCAGGAGAACGACTGGCCTGCCATGCGCGTCACTGTTTCCGGCAGGAGTGCGTTCCGCGGTCGCTTCACCAGGGACAGGGAACAGGTCAGGGCATAGACGGTGAACACGACCATCAGGGAATCGATCGGGAAACGGTAGCGCAACCCGGTATGGGTAATATAGAAAACGATCGGATAGACGACCAGGACCGTTGCTAAAGGCGAGGCGAAGGGGTTTTGCGAGTGAAGGGCAAACAGCGCGCCGAGCATGGCCAACAGCGAGAAGATGGAATTCGCGACAATAAAGGCCTTTAGAAAAAAGGGAATTGTGCGCCACAGATCGACGGGCGATTCGGAAGTCCCTAGCCACGTGCCAACGAAGCGATGGAGGGCAAACTGGGCCGCATCGGCCGGATACGTCTGGACAAACACGAGGGCTTCGCGCTTCTTTTCCTCCATGTAGGGAATTTCCGTCATACGGACATATTTGTCGAGTTCCGGCTGATAGTCGATCGGGTGGACAGACTTGTCAGGGAACTGACTATTATTGTTGAGCCACCACTCCAGGCCGAAGTTCGAGCGGAGCGGGATGAAGCTGTGGAAGACCAGGTAATTGCGCGCTGTCCACGGAGCGATGCACGCGATGAAGATCAAGCCGGAGGCAACGGCGAGTTTGGCGGCGTGGACGAAGCGATGGCGCAAAGGCCAAACTGCCCATAGCGCTAGAAAAGGCAGCACGGAGAGCAGCGACGGGTTGATCATAGCTCCGATGCCCCACAGAGCTCCGTAGCCGGCCCACCAACCCATCCGATCCGAATCTCGCAACTCCAGGGTGGCTGCGATGAGCAGGGCCATCCAGAGCGCGACGAGCGAGGTATCCCACACCCAGTCCACGGCGAAATAGATGGATCCGGGGAGGAAAACCCAAGTCCAAGCGGCGGCCGCGCCTACCGTCCTGCCAAAGGCTTTCTTGCCGATCGCGTAAATGGGCCAGCAGGTAAACGCAGAAAAAGCACACTCGATCGTACGGATGGCCAAGCTCGAGGTATAGCTGAAAATTCCGAATAATTTGAAGATACCGGCGAGCAGATAAGGATACAGGGGCGCGAATAGGGCCGTGGGGCCGCTAGGAACCAAGCGCATCGGCGAACCGAACCCGTGACCGCCGGCAATGGAAGCGGCTACCGACCCGAGTTCGGCTCCAAACTGCAGGTCGTCCCGAACAGAGGGCTGCTGAAAGTGAAGCGTCTCGTAACAGAGGTACGCGACACGCACGGCGAAGGCCGCCACGACGATCAGACCGGTTGGAGTCAGCAATCGTTTGGATACGTCTCGCACCTAACTCGCTCCCTAGGCAATAAAGTAATTGTCGTGGATGCCGAAGAAAGTTCAGTGTAGGAAGGGTCTCGCCGCCTGGCAATGGCCCGGTCGTGTCCCCTGGGGTGGCCGTGTCCATTCGGTTAAATGAAAAGGGTCGGTTAAAAGCGTCCCCCAATCGAAGTTCATGAATAGCGACACTTTGCGGCTGTGAAATGTGACACTTTGCGGCAATCTGGCTTGGTTTCGGGCGGCCAGAGTCAAAAAGCCGCCCGGGGAGCGCGCAGCAGACCGTCCGTACGCGCTTTACGCACAGGGAGTTACGTGATTGTGTTCTATGGGTTACTGACCTCGGGGAGAGATGGCAGAGGGGTTGCATCTTTAGGCCCCGGCTGGCAGGCGCACAGTCAATATTCTTTGTCCAAGGAGATACCAGATTTTATGCGAAACAAACAGAAGGGTTTTTCACTGATCGAGCTTTTGATCGTCGTCGCGATCATCTTGATTATCGCGGCCATCGCTATCCCGAACCTGCTGCGCTCGAAGATGGCGGCTAACGAAGCATCGGCCGTCGGATCCATGCGCACCATCAACACGACGTCTACCGAGTACTCGACCACCTACGGCGGCTATCCTACGGCCCTCTCGGCCCTCGGCGGCCCGGCGGGCGGCTCGGCGACCTCGTCTTCAGCAGAGCTGATCGATGCCGTGTTGGCGGGCGGCACCAAGAGCGGGTACACCTTCAGCTACACGACCGGCGCGACCGACAGCAACGGCAATATCCTGGCCTACACCATGACGGGTCAACCAACCAGCATGGGCGTGACGGGGCAGCGGACGTTCTTCACCGACCAGTCCGGCGTGATCCGTGCGGACGCGACGGGCTCGGGCGTGGCGACGATCAACAGCACTCCGCTGAGCTAGTTTGATTCAAAAGCTGGGGGAGGAAGCCTGCGCTTCCTCCTCCCCGCTTCTTTCTCTTGACGAAGCGCGAGGCACAAAATGAAATCGCGAACGGAACAACCCGGACAACACAGAATGGCCCGAACGGCGCGGGGTTTCTCGCTGATCGAGCTGCTGATCGTCGTGTCTGTGATCTTGATCATCGCCGCGATCGCCATTCCAAACTTCATGCGATCGAAGATGCGGGCCAATGAAGCTTCGGCCGTTTCGAGCCTGCGAAGCATCACCACCGCCAACGTGGTCTACTCTACTACATACCAAATCGGCTATTCCGCCACCCTACCTGACTTGGGCGGTAATGGGGGCGCGGTCAACTCGACGAATGCCGGGCTGATTGACTCGGTATTGAGTTCGGGCAACAAAAGCGGATACATGTTCACGTACGCGGCGACGTCAACCGACAACAATGGCGATGTTCTGACCTACTCGGCGAATGCCGACCCTGTGCTGGTGGGGACGACTGGCGACACGCATTTTTACGTGGATCAAACCTCGATTATCCGGTCCAATCAGACCCAGGCCGCCAGCCAGAACGACACGCCGGTAAATTAGCGGCTCATCGGCTCTCTCGTCTCTAGCCCTCCGCGAGGCGTTCCAGTCATCTTCGGGAAAAGTCACGTTCAACATACATAGGACTTCGGACTCCAAGACGAGCGGCGCGGCGGAATCGTCTCCTGCGGTGATCTGTTAACGGATCACGGGCTGGACTCCGTATCGCCCGTTGACCTCTCCGGCGGTAAGCTGGCGCATGCAGAGCCGGGTCAAGCTCAAGTCGCACTGATAGATCTGAGCCATCGGCAAATCCTGTGGCCGCACGACGTACCGACCGGTTTGCAGGGTGTCGGCCGTGGCAAAGTTGGCCACGACGATGGGATTTCCAGGCGCTGCGCGAACGCGGAATTGCTGGGTGGAAGGCTCATAATTGCTGTAGCTGAAGGCGTGCCCGATGCAGGCGCGATCGACGATATGCATGATAAAAACGCGCGAGCCGAGGAACGTCCAGATGGTAGAGGCAACCCGCTGGCCCGGAGGCAGTGTGCTGACGTAGCGCTCGACGTCGGTCTCCATCCTGTCGACCTTGCCGGTGTCCTGATATAAGAAGACGAAGAACGTGGCGGCCACCACGGAGAGTCCCAGGAGGTGCCGTTTTCGGGGTTTCATTACGCCCAGGAGGCAGCATGCGAAGACGGCGCAAATCGAGGTGAGCCTCTCCGTGAGCAAGTTCAGCGGGGCGGGATACTGGGGCAGGTGAATCCCACTGGGAAGCGACCAAACAGCCAGCAGCGAAAGACCGTATAGCTGCAAGGGAAGACTGTAGGATGCGAGCAATCCGGGCGTGCCTCGGCGGGACATCAGATCCGCCAGCAGGAAGACCGCGAAAAGCGCCAGCAACGAGAATAGGGGAATCTGGTAGCGCGCCCCGTACAACCACAACTGATCCGCACCGTTGAAGAAGATGGCGGGTGTGAGCGACCAGCGCACCGGGTAGTGTGCGGTGATGTAGAATCTCGAGGCGAGCAGAAGCATCGCGGCTCCCGCCGTCATGTACGCCTGAAAGCGCGCTGGCACGATCCTAGAAACTACCAGATAGGCCCCGACGCCAAGAAGCAGCGCCATCCCCAGGGGATGCGCCATCCAGGTCAAGGGAGCTAGCGCAGCGACGAGTGCCCGCTCCCAACCGTGACCTCGCCACAGCAGGGCCAGACCGAAAAAAGAGAGACCAAGCGCGAGGTAGAAATTCAGGAAGCCCATCTCGAAAGTCCAGCCGTATGCGAAAATCGCCAGGCAGGGCAAAACGAACCACGAAGGACGCCGCGCCGCAGCGGAAATAAGCGCGAATGCGCCCCAGAAGAAAATGAGTACGGCCGTTGCCACAGTGACCTTTTCGGCCACGCGCAATCCGACTAGGTTTCCCAGGCTGCTCAGCGTGACGTCAAAGAGAATGTTGTTCCATTGCCGGGCCAGATGCAGCCCTGGCGCTTGGCCGCGCCCGATGAGCTCGGCGAGCCAGGCGTTGTAGGTATGGCTGGCGAGATCGCCCGCTTCGATGTGTCGATGCCAGAAGCAGGGCGTTAGGACTGCGGCAGAAGTCGCCAGGATTCGGACCGGGTAGTCCTTGAGGAAGCGCGCCGCAGATGCCAAGGCAGGCGCGGCCGGACGCTGCCGTGCAGGACGTTGTTGTTGCTGGCCGGTGCTAATTGGTGGATGGTCTTCGGTCGCCGACGGCATTCTTCCCCCCGTCCTGGTCATAGTAGCAGTGGTGTTTCGATTCTCTTGCGGCGGAACGGCGCGCGCGTAGCAGAAGCGATAACACAAGTTCGGAGGTGTACACTTTGGGCATGGATCGAAAACGGCTCATCTCGGGACTGGTGCTCTTTCTGGCGGCGGCAGGGAGCACAATGTTGCGCGCCCAAACCTCGCCACAGGCCGCTCCGATCGTTCACGCAGTCGAGAACCGCTATCACAACGCCAAGACACTCAAAGCGATTTTCCTGGAGCGTTATAGCAGCGCTCGAGACAGCCTGCAGGTCGAGTCGGGCACCGTTTACTTTAGCCGGCCGGGGCGCATGCGCTGGGAATATGAGGCGCCGCAGACGAAGCTTTTCGTGGCCGACGGGAAGACGGTGTGGTTTTTCGTGCCAGCCGATCATACCGTTACGCGCGCGCCCATGAAGGAGAGCACGGACTGGCGAACGCCGCTTGCGCTGCTCACGGGGAAGACAAAGCTGTCAAACTTGTGCGACCGGATCGATATCGACTCGGCGGCCGCGCCAGCTACGCCCGCGCACGTCACGTTGCGATGCCTCCCGCGGGGGGAAGGGAAGAAATCGGCGTCGGCATCATCGGGAGCAGTTAACGGGGACGCCAGCCTCGCGGGTCCTGACCATCCGTTCGATCAGGTGTTGCTGGAGGTCGATCGCGAGACGGGTGAACTCGCGGATGTGCGCGTGCTACAGCCGGGGGGCATCGAACTGGATTTCCGGTTTGGCAACTGGGTCGAAAATCTCCCCCTCGAGGAATCGCTCTTCCATTTCCAGCCGCCGTCCGGCGTGGCCATTGTGGACCAAGCCGCCGCTCTACCCTGATTGTCGACAAAACGAGAATAGGGCGATCACGCTCACTGGCGTCGGCCTGTGAACGACTCAGGGTTACTCACTCAGACTGAAAAGGGGTTGCACGATTGGCGCGCTGCCGTGAACTAGTGCTGCAATCGCCTGAAAGCCGGATGCTAGACTAGGGCAAAGAACAGAAGCGGATCGAGCGCGGCTGTGCCGGTACTATGAACGCAACGTTAGGATCCCCATGGAGACTGCGGTCCAAAATTCCGTCGATCGGTTGAAGGGCGATGCCAGCGCCTCGTCACCGAGTGAATCGACGCTGTTGGGTGGAGTTCTGGCTGTGACGGCGTTGGTTTACGCAGCGACCGTCCGTTTTGGTTTTGTGTACGACGACCAGAACCAAATTGTGCGAAATACCCTGGTTCAATCCTGGCGCTTCGTGCCGGGCTATTTCAAGGGCCATCAATGGCTGACTTTGTTTCCCAACGCGTCCGCCAACTACTACCGGCCGATGAACTTCCTGTGGTTTCGCGTGAACGACGCGCTGTTTGGCACGCAGCCAGCAGGGTGGCACGCCATGGCGATTCTGCTGCACCTGTTGGCGACAGCTCTCGCCTATGCCGTCGCGCGTCGCGTGACGGGTCGTCCGCTGGTGGCCGCGCTTGCGGCGCTGCTGTTTGGCATACACCCGACCAGGCATGAGGTGGTGGCTTGGGTCTCGGGCACAACGGAGTCGTTGTGGGCGGTATTTTTCTTGTTGGCCTTCCTGGTCTATTTGAAATCGCGGGATCGGGATCGAGTTCGCTGGATTGCGATTTCCTGCGCGTGCTATGCCGCGGGGCTTTTGGCGAAGGAAACAGCGATCGTATTGCCGATAGTCATATTTGCGCATGCTTGGCTATACGGGACGCGTGCCACTGCCGAGGATACAGCCGAAACTGGCTGGCTGCGGCTGCGAGGGTGCCTGGGACTGGCAGCCATCTATGGAACGGTTGCGCTGGCCTACCTGGCTCTGCGCATAACGGTTTTGCACGGCTTTGAGCATCCGCAGTCGTATATTTCGCTCGGCACGCTGCTGCTGACGCTGCCATCGGTCGCGTTTTTCTACGTCAGGCAGTGGCTGCTGCCGATGCACGTCGGTGAGTTCTACGATCTGCCGCTGTGGTCAAGCTTCGATATCCTGCATGTTCTGGTTCCTTTGTTGGCACTAGTGGCGCTCGCTGCGATTCTCTGGTTGACGCGGAAGAAACTGGGCTCACGCGAGGTGGCCTTCGCGGTAGTGTGGATGATCGCTCCGCTACTTCCAGTTCTGGATTTTGCGGTGCTGGCTCCCGGGCAACTGGTGCACGATCGATATTTTTACCTGCCAGCTTTTGGCGCGGCGCTCCTCTCGGCCCTGCTTCTGGCGAAGCTGGCCACCGGACCGATGGCCTTTGGCGTGCCCCGGCGCTTGCTCATTCCCACGCTGGCGATTGTGGTGCTTTGTTCGTATGCCACGGCAGACGCGTCCAGCTATTGGATGGATGACTACACCCTGTTCCAGCATTCCTATGAACTTGCGCCGAAGAATGTAGTGGTGCGGGTCAACTACGCCATCGCCGAAGCACGCCGTGGCGACTACTTCACCGCCATGCCACTGCTGGACGGCGTACTATACGAACAGCCGAACAACTGGCTGGCCAATTACAACCTCGGACGCGTTTTTTACGACATGAGCATGTTGCGGCCGGCGGAAGGACGCTTTAAAGAGGTGGAAAGAATCTATCCCGCAATGCCCGACACGTATCTGCAACTGGGTTTGATTGACATCAAGACGAATCGCCCGGAGGAGGCCGTGGAGAACTTGCGGCATGCGGTCGAGCTGCAGCCCTCTGAAGCGACCTTCCATTTCTCGCTCGGCGTCGCTCTGGAAGTCGAAGGAAACTGCGACGACGCCCGTTCGGAATTCGCCCAGACTCTAGCCCTCGACTCAACGTTTCCCAAGGCTCAGGAGCAGATGACCAAGTGTGGCTCGAAAGCGGCACAGGCTGATTCGCCGGCGGGCTCGGAAGCAGCCGCCGGAGCCTCGCCAGCCGCGTCTGCTCCCAGCGCACCATGATTGGGTAGGTAGGCCGTGAATCGAATCCGCTGTCAGGTGATGCTCTGCTCAGCCCGTCTCGATTCATTCACATGGCCGTAATTAATTTTGCTGGGGCTTCCTGTATTCTGGGGTTTTCAGAGCTATGCAACCCCGGGCGGGTTCCTGGCAACAGTATCAGGGGGGCACCGTTGTTCCGTGCCGACCGGGGTTAAGGTAGACTTTTATTCGTCATGGCTGAATTTGTCTGCAAAGTAGCGGATGCGTCTGGGCGTGTTTCCTCGCAAGTCGAGGTGGCCCAGAACGTCGGCGAAGCACGCCAGAAATTGTCCGATCGCGGGCTCTATGTGTACTCCGTCCGCGCCCGTATCGGTCTGGTCGGGCGAAGCTTGGGGCAGCGCCGGGATCGCGCCGTCAAGAGCGGGGACTTCCTGATCTTCAATCAGCAATTCAATACCTTGATCAAGGCGGGTCTTCCGATCCTCAAGGCACTCGACCTTTTGGCCGAACGCGCGGCGTCACCACGACTGCGGCCGGCGCTGGTGGATGTTCGCAATCGGGTGCGCGAGGGCGCATCGTTGTCGGAGGCCCTGGAACAACAAGGCGGCTTTCCCAGGGTGTATGTGACGGCGGTTCTGGCCGGTGAAAAGAGCGGAAACCTGACTGGCGTGCTGGACTACTACATCGCTTATCAAAGGGTTTCCACGGGGATCAAGAAGAAGCTGATTGCCACACTGGTTTACCCGATCATTTTGATTTCGGTAGCCAGCCTGATCGTCACGTATCTGGTGACGTATGTGGTTCCGCAGTTCGCCAAGCTGTACTCGGATATGCAGATCCAACTGCCAGCGGTGACGCGCCTGCTGGTGACTCTGACGGTGACCTACCGCACCTATGTCGCGGGCGCAGCAGCGCTTTTTTTCGTGACAGTCATATCGGTGGTCATATGGTCGCGATCAGAGGGAGGCGGTTTGGTGATGGACCGCCTAAAGCTAAAGATTCCGGTGGTGGGCGATACCTGGATCAAGTTCCAAGTGGCGCAGTTTTGCCGTACCCTTTCCACTTTGCTGGCAGGAGGCACCCCCTTAGTTGGCGCCCTGTCCACTTCTGCGGATTCGGTGCGCAGCCGGTTAATCTCCGGGGGCATTAAACAGGCATCCGAACAGGTGCGAGACGGTCAATCTTTGCATAAGGCCCTGGCGTCCACCGGTCTGATGCCGGGCATGGGTCTGGAAATGATAGAAGTCGGCGAAGCCAGCGGTGCTCTCTCGCCCATGCTGGGAAGCATTGCGGAATTCTACGAAGAGGAAACCAATCTGCGCCTGGCCACGCTCATTGCCGTTGTGGAACCTGCGATTTTGGTGTTTATGGCGATTGTGATAGCCTTCATTTTGATCTCTCTGTACTTGCCGATTTTTTCCTTCTCGGCAGGCGGCGGACCGGGTTAGGGCTCTCGGCATCTCGCAAACCATGGGAACCACAGACTACAAAGTGGCATCACCGGACCTGCAGGAGGTACAGCAGGAGAACGAGCGCAGCCGGCGCATGGCCGAACGCTATCGCTGTCCGTTTGTGGATCTGAACGAAGTGCGCATTGACCCGGAGCTCTTCCGCAGCATACCCGCCGAATTGATGTTCCGATTCAACTTTGTGCCGCTGGAAGCGGCCGGCGGTCAGCTCATGGTGGCCGTCGCCGATCCTAGCCAGGTTCTGCTGAGCGATGAGTTGCCGTTGCTTCTCGGGAAGAAGCTGGTTCTGAAGGTGGCCACGCCCTCGCAGATTAGCGATCTGCTTAAACGCACCGAACAGTCCCAGAGAGTTCTCGAGCAAGCCACTGAGGCCTTTACGTTGCAGGTGGTGGACGAAGAAGAGGGCGAGGAGACACTTTTCGCGGACCGGCTGACGCAAGATACTGCCGTCAGCCCCATCGTGCGCCTGGTCGATACCGTGATCTTTACATCGCTGGAGCGCCGCGCCAGTGATATCCACATCGAAGCGCGCGACGCGGAAGTCGTTGTGAAGTACCGGATTGACGGCGCCTTGGTCAATGCCATGCCGCCGATCTCCAAGGAATGGCACTCCACCATCCTATCGCGCATTAAAGTGATGAGCGAACTGGACATCGCGGAGCGCCGCGTACCCCAGGACGGCCGCTTCCGAGTGCGCTATAAGGGCCGTTTTGTGGATTTCCGGGTCTCCATCATGCCTTCTATCCACGGAGAGGACGCTGTGCTTCGCGTTTTGGATAAGGAGACTCTCTCGGAGAAATTCCACAACCTTAGTCTGGAAGTTGTCGGTTTCTCCGGCGAAGAGTTGCGCAAAATCCGCCGATACATTCGCGAGCCCTACGGCATGGTGTTGGTGACCGGTCCCACCGGTTCCGGCAAGACCACGACGCTCTATGCGGCGATCAACGAAATCAAGTCCGATGAAGACAAGATCATCACCATCGAGGACCCCGTCGAATATCAGGTTCGCGGCATCACCCAGATTCCCGTCAACGAGAAGAAAGGGCTGACCTTCGCGCGCGGTTTGCGTTCCATTCTGCGGCACGATCCGGACAAGATCATGGTGGGCGAAATCCGCGACCAGGAAACGGCCCAAATCGCGATTCAATCCGCGCTCACCGGACATCTGGTTTTTACGACGGTGCACGCGAACAACGTGACCGACGTGATTGGCCGGTTTATCAATATGGGCGTCGAGCCCTACAATTTCGTGTCCGCGTTAAATTGCATCCTCGCGCAGCGTCTGGTTCGCATTGTCTGCCAGCATTGTAGGAAGACGGTACACTACTCGGCGGACGTGCTGCGCGCCTCCGGTCTGGACCCCGGCCTATGGGGGAGCGTCGGCTTTGTGGAGGGCACGGGATGCCTGGAATGCTCGGGGACCGGTTACCACGGGCGGACGGCGATCACCGAACTGCTCGATCTTTCTGACTCGATCCGGGAGATGATTGTCAACCGGCGACCGACGTCGGAAATCAAGCGCGCGGCGGGCGAAGAGGGAATGACCTTCTTGCGAGACTCCGGCCTGGAGAAGGTTCGTGAGGGCGTGACGACTCTGAAGGAAATCAATAAGGTAACGTTCATTGAGTGAGGCGCGTTTTGCAAACTGCATCGCGTGAGGTCCTCACATACTGGAATCGATGACTACAGCTGCGGGAATTCGGCAGGGTATTTACCAGAGCCGGCTCGTCCGGCGGGTGGCGCAATGGCTTGACGCTCCTCCGCATCCGCTGCTGGTCTGCGAAATCGCCGCGGCGCACGTCACTGCGGCGCGCTGGACGCGCGCGACCTGGGCTCTGGAAGGATTCGCCATCGAGCCTCTCTCCCCGGATGCGATTATTCCCACGGCGGTCGAGACCAATCTTCTGAATGCGGCGGAGGTGCGGACGGCGCTGGCAAAGGTGTTCGCTCAGCTTGGTGTGAAAGGCCAGGAGGTAGCGCTGCTTGTTCCGGACCCCGTCGTGCGGGTCTTTGTTCTGCATTTTGACACCTTCCCGCGTTCGGCGGCCGAGGCCACGCCGCTGCTTCGCTGGAGGCTGAAGAAGAGCGTGCCGTTTGAAGCCGAAGAAACGCTCATCTCTTTCATGCGCCAGGCGCCGCGCGAGGATGGCGTGGATATTGTCACTGGCTTGGCGCGCCTTCGGATCATCCGAGAATACGAGCAACTTCTGGAATCGGCGGGCATGACGCCTGGAGTCGTGATGAGCTCCACGCTGGCTGCCATACCGCTTTTGGACGACACGCGGCCCTGCTTATTAGTCAGAGTCTCGGGCAAATCGTTGACGACGGCGATTGTTCGAGAAGGCATTTTGTGTGGTTATCGCTGTACCGATCTGCCCTCGCGACTGGCGGAATTGTCACCACAGGCTCTGCTCGACGAGATTTATCCCGTGGCTGCTTATTATCAGGATTCGTGGAAAGAGGGAATCGCATCGGTACGTTTGGCCGGTCTGGGCGAACGGGCTCCCGAGTTCCGCGGCCTGCTGGAACGGGAATTAGGTTGTCCGGTCAGTTCGCTGCTCGCTTCGGCCGCTACCGAAGGCCGTATCGGGCCAACGTTGCACGCTCTGGCTGACCATGATTTGGATTCGCTGATCGGTTGGACGCAGAGTCGCGTCTGATGCGCACGCGACTGGAATCAGGGAAATGAACATACGGCTCAATCTGGCCACACGGCCGCTCGAAGGCAACCGGCGCTTCGCCGTTGGGGCCACCACGGTCGGAACCTTGGGCCTGATCGCGATGCTCATCCTCTCTTGGCATGCGTATGCGGCTTGGCGCGCGGACAAAGCCTTCCGCGCTGAAGAGACGCGCTTGGAGAGC
>Ga0182024_10005436_pt1 | contig 28588 bp, 28 predicted proteins | sample P32metaG_FD_120480 | JGI IMG/M metagenome (GOLD analysis project Ga0182024, IMG submission 120480) | Permafrost microbial communities from Stordalen Mire, Sweden - P3-2 metaG (Illumina Assembly) | ecosystem: Environmental > Terrestrial > Soil > Wetlands > Permafrost | place: Sweden: Stordalen...
ACTACAACACGGGTGGGAGTATCTGGGAGGAGACAGAGCCCATCAAGGCCACCCAGAAGGTCTTCCACTCGGATCGGTACCCCTCAAGGCTGATTCTGCAGGAAGTCTGGAATCCCCCGAAGTGACGACCGTGCCCGCCCATAAAGTCCCGAGACGCGGGATTATCGACATACACGCCGACCTTCCGGCCGACGTGACCAAGTTCAGGGATCTGGGCGAGCGGCGCGTCCTCGACAGAAGACACCTTCCGAAGCTCCGGAAGGGAGGCGTGACCGCCCTGGTGGCGCCCGTATGGGTCGCGTCGGAGTTCAAGCCGGACAGGGCGATGAAGCGCGCCCTCCACATGATAGACTGCTTCTATCAGGACCTTGCCGAATCGCAGCACTTCCGGGTCGTGACGACGCGGGCCGAGCTCCTGCGTGCGGAAGCCGCGGGCAAGATCGCCGTGATAATCGGCTCCGAGGGCGCCGAGTTCCTCGAGGACGACGTGGGGCTCATGAGGGTCTTCTACAGGCTCGGGATGAGGGTGTGTGGCTTCGTCTGGAATGAGCGGAACCTGCTAGCTGATGGCTGGCATCACCATCGCGACGACCGAGGCCTCTCCGAACTGGGCAGGAAGCTGGTCGAAGAGGCCAACGACCTGCACATGCTGATGGATCTCACCCACATAGCGCCGAAGAGCTTCTTCGATGTCCTGGAGACCACGGATTCCCCGGTAATGGTCTCCCACGGAGCTACGGCGGTCCATAAGGCTCTGAGAAACACTACCGACGAGCAGCTCCGCGCGCTGGCGAAAAATGGCGGCGTGTTCGGGCCGTTCGCCGTCAACCACGCGCAGACCAGGACTCTCTCTGATTACGTCGATCATCTGGAGCGCGCGGTCAAGATCATGGGGATAGAGCACGTCGCCCTCGGACCGGACTTCTACGACTATCTGCTCGACGACATCAAGAAGAACTCGGGCGAGGAGATGAAGCTGATGGAAGGTCTGGAGGACCATACCAAGCTGGGTGCCGTCGCGGCGGAGCTCAAACGAAGGGGCATGCCTGCCAAGGATATCGAACTAATCTCCCGCGGAAACTTCCTCCGTCTGATGAAGACGGTTGTGGGTTGAATCCCTCTCCCACCGCATCCACCATGGGAAATGAGGATTGGAATAATTTTTAATTCGCATAATTAAAATATTACATCCTATGCCGCTTGCTCGATGGCGAAGTCGCCGGCCACGTTCGTAAGGGAGGCAACGGGCCTCACAAAACAGATTTCGGGACTTGAAGCTCTCGGCATGGCCCTCTCCGGGATGGGTCTGCTCTACGTATTCAACGCAACCGTATTCACGCCCGCATTTTATCCCGACGCAAATCCGCTGGTGGGGCCGCTCATCGGTCTTCTCCTCATCCTCCCCGTCGCTGGGATGTACGCTCTCTTCTCGATAGCGATGCCGAGGACGGGCGGCGACTATGTCTGGACGAGCAGGGTCCTGAATTCGGGGACCGGTTTCGTCGTCAACTTCTCTCTCACGCTTCTCGCGCTCTCCGTCATCGGTTCCGTGAGCCCCTGGTTGTCCCAGTGGTCCTTCTCGCCGATGTTCTACGACCTGGGCGTCCTCACAAACAACCAATCCTACATTAGCACAGCGAACTATCTCCAGACTAGCACTCCTACTTTCGTGATAGCGGCCATCGTAATCATCATTACCGGGGTCATCGTAGCAGGTAGCACCAGGCTCTCCGGTGCCATTGTAAAGTACTGGACGATCATTGCCATCATAATCGGCTTGATTTTCGTGGCCGTGGTGGAATCTGCGGGTAACGCGACCTTCATTGCGAACTTCAATGCGCTCTACGGTCCGACCACGACATACCAGTCGGTCATAGCGGCGGGACAGGCCAACTATGGCTCATATCCAGGCATCCCTCCAGTCTTCTCGACGGTGACCTTGGCCGCTGGTGCACTGGGCCTCCTCGGCTATCTCGGGTTCTACTATCCGGCGTATTTCGCGGGCGAAGTGAAGCAGAACAGAAGAAGCCAGATACTGGCACAGGTCGGCGGCAGCATCATCTTCATGATCTTCGTGACGGCCATCTTTGCCGTCATCTACTTCGGGGAAGGACCCGCATTCGTGAACGCGATTGCAGGGCTCTGGCTAGTCGGCGGAAACCCGTATCCGACGATTCCTCTCGCCTCAGGGCTCTCGATGTTCTGGACGCACAACACGGCGCTTGTGGTGCTCTTCAACCTCAGTTTCGCCATGACGATCATAGTGATGTTCATCTCGGAACTGTTCGTCCTGAGCAGGAACATCTTCGCCTGGTCCTTCGACCGCGTACTTCCGAGCGCGTTCGCGTCCGTAAACTCCAGGACGAGGACCCCAGTGAACGCCGTGATAGTCATGATGGTCGCCTCCCTCATCTATCTCTACATCTCGGTATTCAACGCCAACTATCTCAGCGTGCTCTTCTCATACGGGACCGCTGGGACTTTCTTGGCCTTCATCTTCGTGGCCGTGGCGGCAATAGTCTACCCCTATCGGAGGAAGGACCTCTTCGAAAGCGCATCTGACGAGGGCGCGAAGAAGAAATATGGAGGCTTGCCCCTGATAACCATACTCGGAATACTGAGTCTCGTCATCTCAATATATGTCGTGTACGCGCTGGTGGCACCCTCCATCGGCGGCGCTACCTTTGGGAGCGTGCTAGAGTACGGAATCATCCCCACCTTCGCTCTCGGAGCCGTCGTGTTCGTCATATCCTACGCAGCGAGACGCAGCCAGGGCATCGACCTGAACCTAATCACTAAAGAGATTCCTCCAGAGTAATCGGGAGACGTTGAAGCCGATGCCGAGCGAGGAACACGCGGTTAAGCTGGAACTCGGCGTAAAGCAGAGGATGCGCGACGGCACGAACCTTTCGTCCGACATCTTCAGACCTGACGCAAGGGGGAGGTTCCCGGTCATCGTCACGAGGACCCCCTACAGGACCGTCGAGGGGTTCCAGGACAGACAGAACGACGAAGCGATTTTCTTCGCCAAGCACGGCTACGCCTGCATGATTCAGGATTGCAGGGGCAAGAATGACTCCGAGGGTGTCTACCGGCCGTTCCAGGACGATGATGCGCGGGACGGATACGACACGCTGGCATGGGCCGCGAGGCAGGAGTGGTCCAACGGCTCTCTGGGAACGGTCGGAGCATCATACTCCGCTTGGAATCAGTGGAACACGGCCACCCTCAAGCCGCCCGGCCTCAAGGCGATGGTCTGCACTGTGTCCCTCCCTGATCCCGTGCTGAATGTCCCCTATCAGAACGGAGCCCTGGTGCTATGGATGGCGGAGTGGATGGCCGGAATCGAGGGGAGGAGGAACACCAAGACCTCGCTTTACGACAGCAGCAAGCTCTTCTGGCATCTCCCTCTGAAGACGATGGACGAGCAGTTCGGCAGGAAGGATTCGAGAATCTGGCAGGAATGGATAGCCCACCCCTCGGCGGATAGCTACTGGAAGAAGGCTTTCTACCACGACAAACTCGACAGGGTCAACGTACCTGTCCTTCACGTCTCCGGGTGGTACGACGACGACATCATCGGAACCCACATCAACTTTCTCGGCATGACCGGCGCGTCGCGTTCTAGGAAGACGCGCGAGAGCCAGAAGCTGATTATCGGGCCCTGGCAGCACCGGGTCAACGCCACCCGCAAGCTGGGCGACATCGACTTTGGCGAGACGGCGCTGATCGACCTCCAGGGTGCCAAGCTGCGCTGGTTCGACCGCTGGTTGAAGGGCGTCCGGAGCGATGTCGACGAGTCGCCCGTCGAAATCTTCACGACCGGGAGGAACGCGTGGCAAAAGTCTGACAGCTGGCCACTGAAGGGTGCGAAGCCTACTTTCTACTACCTGCGGAGCCGGGGACGGGCCAATACTTCTTATGGCGAGGGGCTGCTGAGCACCAAGAAGGTCACGGAGAAGGAGCAGAGCGACACATACCATTACGACCCCGCCTACCCGGTCCCTAACATAGACGACCAGGGGCAGGGAGCGGAAGGACCGTTTGACCAGAGACCGATTGAGCGGAGGGACGATGTCCTGGTCTATTCGACGCCTCCCCTCGACAGAGAGTTAGAGGTGAGCGGGCGCGTGACCGTCGAGCTCTTCGCGTCGACCTCGGCCAGGGACACCGATTTTTGGGCCCAGCTGACCGACGTCTTCCCGAACGGCTACTCGATGCACCTCACCGAGGGGATAATCAGGGGCCGCTACAGGAAGAGCCTCGAAAAGCCCGAGCTCCTCAAGCCGGGCGCCGTCAACAAGTTCACGATAGACCTCTGGATCATCAGCAACGCCTTCCAGAAGGGGCACAGCATCAGGCTCGACATCTCAAGCAGCTCTTTCCCGAAGTACGACAGGAACCCTAACACCGGCGGCCCGTTCGGGCAAGATGCGGAACTGCTGGTGGCGAAGCAGACCGTGGTCCACGACTCCCAGCATCCTTCAGGAGTCATCCTGCCGATAATCTCGAGGGGACGTTAGTCTCCAATTGACCCCCCGTTCAGTGTCAATCAAAGCAGGATCGTCGGCGACGAGGATGTTCTGCATTTGACCGCCCGGTATGCCTCACAGGTACCCTACGATTGGAAGACCAGAAAGAAATACCTGGACCTCCCCTTCCCGCTCTCCGAGTATGACTCGCGGCTGAGAAGGGTCAGAAAGGCGATGGAAGAGAAGGGCCTCGACGCCCTCCTGGTCTTCGGTAACGCGGGCGACCCGGGCGACCTCGTCTATCTGTCCAACTTCATCCCCTTCGGGAGGGCGGCGCTGCTCCTCCCGCTGAAGGGACAACCGCAGATCATCACTGATGCCGTGCTCCACGGCGAGCCGATTAACTCCTACGCGTGGATGACCTGGGTCCAGGACTTCCAGGCGGTCAAGCACGATCCCCGGGACCTTGCGGAGGCCATCTCGAACTCTCTCCGGAAGCTTGCGGCCAAGAAGGTGGGCTTGGTCGGGAGGGAAAATCTCCCGATGTCCATCTGGGAGGAGCTCGCACCCCGCGCCAAGGTGAAGTGGGTCGACTTCTGGTTCGAGTTCACCTCGGTGAAGAGCATACGGAGCCCCCGGGAGATTGGCCTGCTTAGGGAGGTGGGAAGGATAACGGCTGATGCCATGCGGGCCGCTGTCGAGGCCATATTGGCGGGCAAGACGGAGAGCGAGATAGCGGCCGTCGCCAACTACACGATGACGAGGGAGGGGGGTCACGGCGGAGGCTTCCAATCCATCGTCAACTCCGGGCCGAAGTCCGGCCTCAAGCACAGTTACCCGACGGATCGGAAGATAACGCGTGGGGACATGATCTACATCGACCTCGGGGCGATCAAGTACGGCTACCAGAGCGACATGTCCAGGACCGTTGTCGTCGCAGGAGCGAACGAGGAGCAGAGGCGGGTCCTCGACGTGGTAGAGAACGCCTACGACACTCTCACCAAGATGATGCTGCCCGGCGTCAGAGTCTCCCGTCTGGTCGAAAAGGCCGACGAGCTGGCCGACCAATCAGGCTTGAAAGAGAAATATCGCGGGAGGATCTATCTCGGCCTGATTGTCCACCACGCCATCGCTTCCTCGTTCTTCGAGATCCCGTCTCTCGGCCAGTCGGACACCCGCCTGAGGAGGAACATGTCCTTCGCCTTCGAGCCAATGGCGCACATACTCGACTTCGGGACCGCCGTCATCGAGGACTGCCTCCTGATAACGAGCACCGGGCCTGAGGTGCTGACACCCTACGAGAAGGTCCACTGGTAGCTCTACGCGAAGGAGGGGAGTATCTCCTTGCTGAATTTCTTTAGCTGTTTGATCTGGTCCCATGCGACGAACCTGATGTTGAAGTCTTCGACGCCCGCGTCCACGAACGCCTCAAGCTTCTTCATGACGTCGCCCCTCGTGCCGAATGCGACCCACTTGTCGAGCACGTGCGATGCATCCTCCCGGTAGTATTTTGTGAGAAAGTCAATGGCCTCGTCGCCCGCCTTCTGCTTCTCTCCCATGTTGACGTTGTAATACAGCGACGCCTTGAACTTCGACTTGCCCTTGCCGTACTTCTTCGCGTAGGTAAGGACCTTGCTGAGGTCTTCGTCGTACTCCTGTGGCGTGACCATGGTCGTCATCCACCCGTCTGCGTACTTGCCGACGCGCTCGAAGTTCCCCTCGATGTTGCCCGGCGCCCCCTCAAGTTCGCCCGTGGACCTCGGGTTCGAGGCGATCCAGATGGGGCAGTTCTTCTGGACCGGCTTGGGCAGGACCGTCACGTCCTTGAACTTGAAGATCTTCCCGTCGTATGCGACGTTGTCCTCCTTCCAAACCTTCCGCAGGATGTCTATCCCCTCGTTGACCCTCTCCACTTTCTCTATCGGCGCGATGCCGAAGGCGTCGTACTCGTTCCGGTATATCTTACCGTGGGTGGTGGGCGTTCCCTGACAGACCACCAGTATCGTCCTCCCTCCAGAGAGCTGGTCAAGCGTCGCCCACTGATACGCGAGCAGTATCGGATGCCTCAGCGGGAAGCTGGCGAAGCAAGAAGTTCCGAGCTTCACCCTCTCGGTCACGCCCGCAACCGCGGATAGAACCGCGATGGAATCGAGTCTTGGCTTCGCAAGTATGCTGTCGCCCGCCCACACCGCGTAGTAACCGTACTCCTCGGTAAGCTTGCTGAGACCGATAACGTCCTTCCTAGGGTCTGCACCTGAGAACAGGACCCCCCTGGTAGGCAAGACGATTCCAAAAGTGATCTTTGGCAATGGGCCTACACGCCCCGTACCGGCGTATTATTTATTTCGGGTTCTACTGCGTCTGCTATGCATGACGCGGTTTCGAGGCATCAACTCTGAGGATTGCCGTCCGCGTCGGGTTCCCCTTCACCGCTTCACCTGCTCCGCCTTCTCCTTTTGATTGGGCGAACCTCACCCAACCCCTGCGCGAGATGTTCATCACCGCGACGAGGTCGCGGTCTTCCCACCTCTTGCAGCCTTCGCACCATAGCTGGCGATGATGTCGTGCGTCATCGCGAACTGCCGCTTGGAGTCTCTCCCCGCATCGCGGGCAGTCCATCGTGGTGCCCCTCGTCTCCTTCGCGGAGAGCATGATTGTGGGCACGCCCTCCCACGCAGCCTTGTATTCGACCTGACGCTTCAGTTCGTGGAACGGCCACGAGTTCATCCTTCCTCTGAAGCTTCTGCTCTGACCGTTTCCTCTCCGATAGAGCTTGCGAATGCCGCCGATGTCCTCGAAGGCTATCGCCTGTTTTTTCGCTTTCGCTTCTGCTACGATGTTCTTCGATACGCGGTTGAGAATCTGTCTTACGCGCTCCTGCCTCCTTCGGCCGTACTTCGCAGCGAGTTGTCTTCTCACCCGCACGTCATTCCGCCTGAAGGACCGGACGATGCTACGCGTGTTCTCGGCTATCTCCGCCGCCTTTGAGATATCGTAGTATATGACCTGCTCCACGTTCCCGACCGCGACGTTTCTCAGGTTCCTGTCGACACCGACCGCGCTCTCGGCCTTGATTTCCCCGACCTCCCTGGCGATGCAGAGCGAGAGCGAATGCGTGCTGAGAGCGAATGAGCGGACGTCTATACTTGGCTGCGATATCGAGGCGAGAGTGTGCGCGTTAAGGGGTATGCTCTCGAACCGTCGGTCGCCGAGAGGAACGAGAAGCGAGCCATTCTCGATCTTGAATCCGTAGCATGACACGAGCAACGGCTTCGAGAGATACGGACGCTTTGTGGGAAACCCGCGCCTGATGGATTTCTTCCTTGCTGCTAAGATTCCAACCGCCTTGGATATCGCGCATAGCTTGTAGCATGATGGGACCTCGTATCGTTCCAGCTCGCCGTAGGTCAGCTTGGAGAGGCGCTTGAGCGATGAGGCGTCGGCGGCGAGGCCGATTCTGATTGCGTCGTTGCACATCAGGCGGAAGTATTCCATCAGGCGCTCGACGGAAGCCGGCGGCGTTAACCCCTGTTTGACAGACTTCCTCGCGAGCATCACAGATTCATCCTTGAACCATATTTAAGCCGCCATACGCATCAGACGCAGTGGAACCTTATTTCGCATTCCTGTTCCTTTCGTCCCGACCGTGTTCGTGAGGAGCGAGACCGATGGCCACGCAGGCAACTCGCACAGGCTCAGACCTCCGACTGCTCGGCGACGGTAGCCGTGCCCCAGATGGCGTGCGAACCTGCCACAGCCCTATCGGGCGGTCACTTGGGCGCGCTGCGCCGCAAATTCGTTGCGCCCGTCGAGGGCCTCGATGATCGCCCCCGTGGAGATGACCAGGGCGAAGCCGCGGCGGAGGGTCTTGAGCTCTGCCTCCTGTATCTCCGCATCGTCGGTCGCGTTGCAGTCAGACCCGAAGACCACCTTGTATCCCCTTGCGTGCGCTTCCCTGGCGGTCGTCCCACAACAGAAGTTCGTCATCGTGCCGCAGATGATGACCGTATCCGCCCCCAGGTTCCTCAGGATGTAGTCCAGCGACGTGTTCGTGAAGGCCCCGTAACTCGGCTTTGCGATGAGAATGTCCTTCGAATAGTCGGGCTTTATCGCCGGGTCGACGCTCTCCTTCGTGAACAGGGCCGGACCTTCGTACTCCTCTATCTTGTCGATCGGCGCCCAGGCTTCCCTGAACCAGGGGTTCATATCGGTGGAGGTCGGGTTGAAGGCGTAGTAGGTGTAGATTATCGGCACGCCGAGTCCTCTGCACTTGTCAATCAGGCTGCGGACGGTGGGCAGAATCCTCGTGGCGTCGGGCACCCAGAACGGGGCAAAGTTTGGTTTGGTGAACTCCTCGATCATGTCGACGACTATCAGCGCCGACTTCTTGGGGTCTATCTTGATGCTGGCCAGCCCGGACCCATAGTCCTTCTCGGCCCTCTCGCGTTGGTGTTCGGTCGTGAACTGTCCGAGTCTCCTCTTTCCCTGGGATGACAACTCAAGAAATCCGCCGGTTGCTGAATATAAATCGATTATCTTCGCATGGTATTCACCGGAAGCTCGGGAATACCTCCCGGCCGAATACCGAGAGTTGTCTCTCCTGGTCGGCGGCAGCGAACCTGACCACGAAGGTCCTGACGCCCGCATCCGCGAAGCTCTGCATGTTCGCGACGAGTTTCGAGGCGGGTCCGAACGGCCCCCATCGGTCTCCCCAGAACGGACTCCCGTAGTACTTGGTCAGGAACTCGTTTCCTTCCCGGGCGGCCGCAGCGCGGTCCGCGTTGAGGTTCACCGACATGTACAGGCAACCGAGGATGTCGCTGCGCTTCTTACCCATCTCCTCTGCGATGTCCCTGACGCGCTCCAGGGTCTCCCGATATTCGTCCGGACTGATCAGGGTAGAGACGAAGCCGTCCCCGTATTTCGCTATCCTTCTCAGCTGTCTCTCGTTCCGTTCACCGAAGTGACCGCCCGCTATCCAGATGGGCGGGTGAGGCTTCTGCTGTGGCTTGGGCTCGACCGTTATCTCGTCCAGCTGGTAGTACTTCGTGTTGAACGTCACTCTGTCCTGGGTCCAGACCATCTTCATGGTCTCGATGCCCTTCTCGAAAAAGTCCACCCTGTCCTTGTACTGCACGCCCGAGGCAGGAAACTCCGTGACGAGGTTCTTCGACTCACCGCCGCCTACCCCGACTCCGAGGATCATCCGTCCCTTGGAGATGACGTCTAGCGTGGCTATCTGATGCGCCAGGACGACCGGGTTCCTGAGCCCTGAGAGCAGCACGGCCGTCCCGAGCTTCACCCTTCTCGTCCGGGCCGCTATCGCCCCCAGTGAAGTCAGAGCCTCGAACCGAGGCTTCGCCGTCACACTGTCTCCTACCCACGCGGAATGATAGCCTTCCTCCTCTATCTTTTCTGCCATGCTCAGAATGTTATCAAAACTCGGGTTCTTGGGAGATTGGATCAGCTCCCCGCGGGTGGGCAAAAGGATACCGACGTCGACGTGCGACATGAGACGACCACCGGCGATGTTTCTCTATAAAGGCAGACGACGCCTACTAGCGGCTGACCAGTCCTATCTTCATCCCGTCTTCCCTCAAGGGCGTCACCCAGCGCAGGCCTGCGCCTCCGAACCAGCCCTCTCTCCGGTCGAGCGGATGTCGGACTGCCGCTGCCTCGAGGTCAACTGTGTCGATGAGAAAAGCGCATGGGGATTCACCGAACTTCTCCAGTCTCTGCTCCAGCCACCCTGTACCCGTCGGAGCGGCGAGTACGACCGGTGTCCCATTGAAGGACGCCAGCTCCACTCCGTCCCACGTGTCCCGGCGGACCTCTGGTTCGGGCCATCCGTAGAGCCCTCTGAACAAGCGGGTCGGGTCGTCTAGGTTCTTCACTCCTATCACGACGGTACCGACTCCCCTGAGAAGACCATCCGCTACGCTGGGGGACGGTTTCACCCTGAACTCTCTCGGCGTGATATCCTTGATCAGGAAGGGAAGCACGGCCCCTGTTTCCTGCTCGCCGATGAAAGCGAGCTGCCAATCAACGGAGACCCCGTCGGGACGCTTCCTGCTGTAGTCTGTCGGCCCCGTCGCGGGAATGCCGAGCTCCTTCGCCCTGGAGACCTCGCGGGTGATGTCCTCGACCCCGATGGCCCATGCGCAGGGACCACCGTCTCCTTCGATGTGCCGCTTCCAGATGGATGACTCGGCTCCAGGCTTGACCGTGGAGATGAGCTCGATGTACGAACCGTCATTGAAACCGAGGAGAGACATCTCCGTCACCCCGCCCGAATGGGGACCACCGTATTCCGTCTTCATCCCTGACTTGGAGAATGATCCTTCGAGCCTCTTGAGGTCGGTCCCGCCTACCGAGACGTGGTCTATCTTCATCGTTCCGTAAGACGCGGCGATGGAATCGAGATAAGCGTTATGTCTCTGGGCGCCTTAGTACTCGTGCAGCCTCTCTTTCAGGCCAGACGAGACGTGCCACTGGACAACCAGCCAGCGCCTTCTTGAGGCGTCCCAGTTGAGCACAGCCGTGACCCGAACGTCGGACTTCACCTTCTCTCCGCTCTTGGTCTCGATTCTCCATAGCGGCCTGTCTGCAGCCCAGGCGGTCTCCCCGTTCACATGGACCTCGAGTTCCCGGCTCTCGAACTTGAAACTCTTGAGGGCGCCGAACTGGGTCGTATGGACGTCCTTGTACTCCTTCCATCCAGAGAACTTCTCGTCCCAGTCCGTCCCGAATGCGAGGAGCTCGTTCTCGTGAGAGAAGTTTTCGTCGAGGCCATCAGCGTCCAGCCTCGCGAAGGCCCCGTAGATTCTGAGCATGGTCTCCTTCACCTTCTCTTGGCTGCCCGGCTTCTTTGAACTCGACAACGTTCAGCCAAAGTACCCGGCGCCGATATAATCGTTCTAGGATCCCGCCCGATTGTTGTCGCTTCGCAGTCCGGAGACCAAAGCAGAGAGACCTTTTAGTCACCTCCCGGGCGAATGGGGTCGTCATGGTGCTAGACCTAGAAACGCTCCCCCAGGGCCACGGGCGCAGGTTTGTCCCGGCAAAAGTCGACCTGGGCGACTGGTCTCAGGCAGAGAAGTATTTCGTGGAGCTTCAGCGCCGTTCCATAAGCTCGGGAGACGACCTGCAGGGTTGGCTCGAGGACTATTCGGAGCTCTTCGGTGCCCTTTCAGAGGCCGGGGCGGTCCGCTATATCCGGATGAGTGGCCAGACCGATGACGAGGGTTACAGGAAGGCCTACCTGTCCTTCATCGAAGACGTAGGGCCCAAGGTGAAGGTGGCTGAATTCAACCTCAACCGAAAGTTCGCCGCCTGCCCCTTCACGAGCGAGCTGTCTGGCGAGCGGTATCAGATGATGAGGAAGAGGGTGGAGAACCGCATAGCGCTCTTTCGCGAGCAGAACGTAGAACTCGAGAAGGACGACGAGAAGCTTGGTCAGGAGTACGAGAGCGTGACGGGTGCCATGACCGTCCTCTTCGACGGGAAAGAGAGAACCATGAGCGAGATGGGCAGGTACTTCGAAGAACAGGACAGGACGAAGAGGGAGACTGCCTGGAGGATGGTCCAGAGTCGCAGGTTGAAGGACCGCGGGAAGATCGATGCAATATACGAGAAGATGCTTGCCATTCGCGGCCAGATAGCGCGTAACGCCGGTTTCGAGAACTTCCGGGACTACAGCTTCCTGAACAGGGAACGGTTCGACTATTCCCCGTCGGACTGCCTGAACTTTCACGACGCGGTCGAGAAGCACATCGTGCCGCTCGCGCGGAGGGTGCAGCAGAGGAGGCAAGAAGCCATGAAGCTGGACCGGCTCCGACCGTGGGACATGTCGGTCGACGCCCAGGGACGTGCGCCCCTCAGCCCGTTCAAGACCACCCAGGAACTGATCCAGAGGGGACGCGAGACGTTTGAGAGGGTCGACCCGGTGTTCGGACGGAACTTTCAGACGATGGCCGACCTCGACCTGTTCGACCTGGCGAGCCGCCCCGGGAAGGCTCCCGGTGGATACAACGCCGAGCTGTCGGACCACATGCTCCCCTTCACCTTCATGAACTCCGTGGGACGAGACCAGGACATGTGGACGCTGCTGCACGAATCGGGGCATGCGTTCCAGGTCTTCGAGATGCGGAGGAAGGAACTCCCCTATCTCTACCGCGGCGAAAACCTCCCGTCGGAGATCGCCGAAGTCGCGTCGATGAGCATGGAGCTCATGGCCAGCGCACACATTCAGGACACGTTCTATGACGAGACGGACGCCGCGAGGTCGAGGCACGACCACTTCCGCTCGATAGCCGGTCTTCTACCGTGGATCGCGACCATCGACGCGTTCCAGCACTGGGTGTATACCCATCCCGGACACACGCTGGAGGAGAGACGCGACGCCTGGGTGAGGACAGATGAGAGGTTCAACATCGGCGACAGTTGGGAAGGTCTCGAAGACGAGAGGCGCTCCTACTGGCACAGGCAGCTCCACATCTTCCTGATCCCCTTTTACTACTTCGAGTATGGCATCGCACAGCTCGGAGCGCTCGGCATCTGGTCAAGATACAGAAAAGACCCGAACGGCGCGGTGGAGGCGTACAGAACCGCGCTCTCACTGGGGGCCTCGAGACCCCTTCCTGAGCTCTTCAGGGCGGCGGGACTACCGTGGGACTTCGGCGAGTCCATCATCGAGAAGTACGCTGGCGAGCTCCGGCGGATATTGCTGGATTGAACCCCGGTCGCGCTAGTCGGCGCCTCTGAGCGCTACCAGGACGACCCCTCCAACCACAAAAACGACCAACAAGATGAGGGCCCCTCCGAACATCGCGATGAGCAGGAATCGGCTTATCGCCTCTTTGAAGAACGGGACAGACATCAACCCCACGAGCAGGAGGAGGATTCCCAGGACCACCGAACCTCTCATAGAAGCGATTTCCTCCTGGAGCTATCTAAACTGTTACCTTCAGGAGGGCCACCAGGCCCCCGAACTCGCATACCGTGATCCCGACGAGGAACGGGTACACCTGGTCGCCGAAGAAGCCAGACATCAGGGAGTAGCCGACCACCGTCACCACGTTGTGGAGGAGCAGCAACACAGCGAAGATGAGGAGCCCCACTGAGTATCCCGCGCGCGTCTTCGCCGCTATCCTCGCGTACAGGTAGATCAACCCGACGAGAAGGATGACGTTGAACGACGCAAAGAGTGTGGCGACTAGGATCAGCAGCTCCATGCAATCTCGACGTTGCCTTGTCGCTCGTTTAACTCTTTTTCTAAATCTTCCGAGTTCCCAACCGATAAATACCGTTTGTGGCAGTTCAGCCCGAATGTCCGACGACCCGGATCTTCGCAGAATGCTCCTCTTCCTCCTCGGGGGAAGCCGTGGTGGAGAGAACCGGGCGAGGATAATCCGCAGGATACGGGAGAAGCCGAGCAACATGAACCAGCTCGCGGGGAATCTCGACTTGCAGTACAAGGCCATCCAGCACCACATCCGGATCCTGATGAGTAACTCCCTGCTAGTGACCTCGGGCGAGAAGTACGGTATGGTCTACTCGCTCACCCCATGGTTCGAGGCACACATCGAGATCTTCAACCAGGTCTGTGACAAGCTCGGGCTGAAGGAGTGATTCGGAAAGGTTTACTACCGGAAACCCGACGGGAGAATGACCATCAATGAGTTCAGCTTACGGGGGCCGCTCTCCGGTCAAGAAGTTCGTCTCGGGAGGTCTGGAGTCGATTCCACCGGGTGCATGGCTTGTGCCGACCGAACTGAAGCAGGAGTATGACCTGATTCCCTTCCACGTCTATCACCCTAACCCCCACAACGCGGTGACGATTCTACGCAACAAGAAGAACCAGCACGAGTGGCTCGTCTGCGGATGGTACGTCGACACATACAGGCAGGGAGGCGCCGTGAAGGGCCTCATCTACACGCAGGTCGTCTCGGAGCCGGACAAGGAGTTCATCCTTCAGGAGCTGAAGAAGCACGACAAGGAAGCCTCCGCCAAGTTCGGGGCCTGAGCACCCCTTGTCGACGGCCCAAAGCGTATATACGGCAAAAGTCGGAAGTTCAGACGGTGTCTGAGATGGAAAGCAAGCCCCTCGTTCATTTGCAAGGGAAGGACTTCGAGAAGGAAGTGCTCCAATCGGAAGTTCCGACCGTCGTGGACTTCTACGCCGATTGGTGCGGACCGTGCAGGATGGTATCGCCGGTCATCGAGTCTCTCTCCAAGGAGTATGTGGGCAGGGTCAAGTTCGTCAAGATAAACACAGACGATAACCCCGAGATAGCCGCGAAGTTCGAAATAATGAGCATCCCCACCATCATGGTGTTCAAGAAAGGCGAGGTCCTTTCGAGGACAGTCGGCGCCGGACCAGCGGCGATGTACAAGCAGAAGATCGACGCTGCGCTGAACTGACCTGCCGCGCCCATTTGGGGGCTGCACTCAGGTTTCTTTTGCTATGATGACTTCCGTCGACTTGATTATGGCCTCTACCTCGTCGCCCTCCTTCAGATCGAGGTCCTCCACCGCCTCGCTCGATATTATGGAGGTCAGCGTGGCCGGCAGCTTGACGGTCATCTTGACCGAAGCCGTTATCGGGCCCTTCTGTACCTTGATGATCTTCGCACTGATCCTGTTTCTTGCGCTCAGCTTGTAGCCTGCGTGAACCATGTATTCCCTGTCTTCCAGCGCGTTAAAAAGGTACTTCCTCACCTTGCGGAAGTCCTGAAGCAGCGCCGCGCCGTCCGACGTCAACTTCGCACCACCCCCCGTTGCCCCCCCGACCCGGGTCTCCACTATCTTGATACCCAGGCTTGACTCGATCCTCTTGATTCGGTCCCAGGCGCTCCTGTAGGACATCTCGGCGAGTTTGGCCCCTTCGGTCAGAGAGTCTGTCTCTGAGATCCTCCGCAGCAAGAGGGCGTCCTTCTGGTCAAGGACTACCTGTTTGTTCTCCTCCATGGAAAGCCGGAAGACCGGCTGAAGGTCCGCCTTCCGGGTGGAACCCAAATTAGCTCGGCGCGTTAGCCATCTTTCGGGACTTAAGTCTTGACCCGGCTTGTCGAAGACATAAATATGGCGTTATGCAGGTCAGTGCATAACGCTCATGAGAAAAGAGAGGTCTGCAATATCTAGTGCAGTCATAATCGCTGCGGTCGTCGTGGTTGTTGTCCTGATAGGCGCAGCGTATTACGCGTCGACGCTTTCGCCTGTGACTAGTACTTCGACCAGCACTCTGATTTCGTCCACAACAGTAACCACCACGACAACGTCAGTTTCTACTGCCACCTCTGTCTCCACCCTGACTTCGACCTCAACAGCCACGGTTACCACCGCTTCGACGCCTGCTGCGGCGCCTCTGATCAGCTACTCCGCCGATGCTTACGCTAATGTCGCTACGGCACTGCTCACGGGTTTCAGTTCGAGCACAGGTGTCCCGGTCGCCCCTGTAACATTAGGAGGCTCGACGGCCGATGCCGCAGCAATCGCGGCAGGGGCTCCAGACGATGTCTTCATCTCTTCCTCACTGAGCGCGACGTCATCCCAGTATCTCGGCAACCTCACTCCCAACTGGGCTATTGGGTTCGCCACCGATCAGATCGTCGTAGCGTACTCGAACTCATCCACCCAAACGGCAGCAACGAACACCATAATCGGCTTGGCTAACACAGCAATCAAATCGAACGCGACCTCCGACTGGAATAACTTCTTCACTGCCCTTGTCGGTGGAACGGTCAAGGTAGGAATCTCCTCGCCGACGGAGGATCCCGGAGGCCTCCGCGCTTGGCTTGTCCTAGAGGCTGCAGGATATCTTTATTCCGGCGGTAACCAGCAGGCTTACGTCAGCGCGCTACTGAAGGACCAAGACAACGTCACAGGAGCCAGTTCGGCCGCACTCGTTGCCCCCCTACAGGCAGGCGACATACAGTTCCTGTTCATTTACAAGTCCGCTGCTTCCACCGACGGTCTCAACTACCTCGTCCTTGACCCCCACGTAAACCTCGGGAGTCCAAGCCTCAACGCATACTACTCCAAGTTCTCCTACACCGATTCCGCAGGCGCCACCAAGGGGGCAACGATAGTCATATGTGTCACCATCCCGCTCAGCGTAGTGAATACCGCTGAAGCTGTGCAGTTCGTCTCGTATGTGGTCAAGAACGCCGCCTCGTTGTCGAAGTATGGGCTCGTTCCGATAACTCCGTGCCTTCTCTACGAGAACACTCCTCCACCAGCGGCAATCCAGGCGTTAATGACGCAAGGGCTTATAGCCAGTGGCGGGGCTCTCCCGTAGCAGTTCCCCGATGAACTGGCTCAGGGTCATATCGCTAGCCTCGCTCTTTCTGTTACTGATTCCGGTTGCCGTACTCCTGTATTATGGTCTTGGTCCATTGCGGAACCCGGCCGGGTACAGCGTCACCGTCTTCCGCTCCATAGAGCTCACACTCGTCTCATCGGCAGCCGCTGCGATTGTGGACGTCCTGCTCTTCACTCCGCTCGCATACTATCTGGCTCGAGAGAGAGACCGGTTGGCCGAGACCTTGGTCGACATACCCGTCAGCATCCCTCACCCAATCGTCGGTGTCGCACTCGTAATACTCGGCAGCCCGCGTACGCCGACCGGCATGTTCCTGAACTCGCTGGGGATCGATTTCTACAATACCATCCTCGGGCTCGTGGTGGCGCTGGTCGTCATATCTGCTCCCATCTACGTGAAGTCTGTCCAGCCATACTTCGAGGCCAAGGACACGGCGCCCGAGGACTTTGCCATGGGCTTGGGGGCGTCTCGTATCCGGACGATGTTCTCGGTAGTGCTCCCCACCTCTATCCCGGGGATCCAGAGCGGGTCCTTCATCGCGATGAGCCGGGCACTGAGCGAATTCGGTTCGATCTCGATCATAGCATACTATGTCTTACAGTACCCGTTCTATGGGGTGAGCCCCGCCTCGGTCACCATCTACTCACTATTCAGCGGCGCAGTCCCCGGTGGCCTCGACGCAGCGGTCACGGCCTCCGCCGTGATGATATTGATATCTCTGCCAATCGCCCTTGCCGGACATCTGTTCCGGAGGAGGTGATGAAAACCGATGATAGACGTGAACGCAAAGAAGAAGCTGGGACCGTTCTCCCTTGCAGCGACCCTCGCTGACGGCGGTTTCATATGCCTGGCCGGCAACAACGGCTCGGGTAAATCGTCACTGATGAAGGCCGTGGCGGGATTCTCTCAGCTGGACGAGGGACACGTGCGGATCAACGGAATAGACGTGACAAAGTCTTCGGTCGAGGCAAGAGGGGTGGTGATGGTAACACCGGGGTCTCTCATCCCACATCTGAGCGTCGACGCGCACCTCATATGGGGTTCGAGGTTGAAGAATCTGAAGATACCGGACGAGAGCCTCTCAAAAGTCAAGGCGGAACTGGGAATCGATTTCGCCGGCCGGGTGTCCGAACTCAGTCTGGGCATGCGCGAGAGAGTTTCTTTGGCAACAGCCTTCCTATCGTCCCCCAAAGTGATTCTGGTCGACGAAGCGTTCTCGAACCTCCACGAAAGACGTGAGTTCATCGCGTCCTACCGGAAGCTTACTCGTGAAGCCGACATCGACGTGATCTTCTCCACCCAGGACGAAGCGGATGGCTCCCTCTCAGAGCACATGTACGGTATCTCTGAAGGCAGGACCCAAAAGCGCTTCTGAGCACTTTCGTCCGGCGGGGGGTTCCAGTTTATTAGCCGAACCGCGGGCGCTCGTCTATGGCGTTGCTGTCCTCGGCAAGGTCCATCGGGGTGATCGGGTCCATACTGACAATACTCATCATCTTCCCCGTCGTAGGGACGATCTTGGCGATCATCGGCTGGGTCCTGATCATCGTCGCAGTGAACCAGATAGCAGGAATTACCGGCGACCGCAAAATCTTGAACAACGTCTTGGTGGCAGCCATACTCGGGGTCGCCGGGATTGCTGTCTTCGCCCTGGTCGTCTTAGGTAGCGCCCTGAGCTTTTTCAGTCTCAACGGGATGAGCGGCTTCGTCTCTTTCACACGGATCAACGGCACGGTCTTTGCGTCGGGTGCGCCACACGGTCTGGGCGCCCTGATTGTCGGGGTGGTAGAGGGATTGGTGGCTTTGTGGCTCTTCCTGCTAGCCTCGGCCGTATTCCTAAGGAGAGGCTACGAACGAATAGCGGAGAGACTGAACGTCAGGATGTTCGCGACCACGGCGCTCATCTACCTGATAGGCGCTGCGCTCACAATAGTTGTCGTGGGACTGGCACTCGTCTTCATCGCATCAATCCTGCAGACGGCGGCGTTCTTCTCGCTGCCGGACGAGGTCCCGGGCCAGACGCCCCGGCCTGTCCCGATGACCGTCCCTCCTCCGCCTAGCTAGCGCACAAGGGATCGATAGCTGCTCGACGAGTCGCCGGTCACCGAGCGTCCTTGAATGTGGCCGACTCGGACATTGAGGCTTCAGTCGGCTATGGCGTATTCTCTGTCGCCTTCAGAAGGCGTCTCTTTTTCGCCGACGCTCTTGAGAAGGAACCTGGTGCCCTTCCCTTCGGTCCAGGCCTCGGGCTTTATCCCTCCCTCGTGGATTCTCTCGTACTCCTCGATGCTGAGCTTCCTCCTCGAGTTGAGCTGTCGCATGAGATCCAGCTTCTTCGAGACTCCCCTGTAACCCTCGGAGATCCTGCTGCCCTGTATCACGGCGTGACTCCCGCTCCCGTACCCGCAGAGGACGACGTTCTTGCCCGAGAGGTCCTCCTTATCGTTCTCCAGGAGGCTGTCGAGCCCCACGAACACCGAGACTGAATACGAGTTCCCCACCAGCTCCGGGGCTATTATTGAGCTCCCGATGTGCTCCTCAAAGTCCTCCGTGAAATACTGAGACTTCATGAACTTCCTCCTGTAATCCTTGTAGGCGTCGCTCATGTAGTACTCGAGGTCGTCCATCCCGGCCCTCGAGGGTTCAGCGCCGATCTGTTCCTCGACCTTCTTCCATCGGGGAAGGTTCCTCCATTCGTGGATGAGAAGCGAGGCGTACGCCGATATGACCATCTTCTTGTGCGGATTGTGATATATCGCCCTATCAATATAGTCGAGAGTCGACTCGCCGGGTCGCAGGTTTATCAGCCCTAGCCGGTTTATCGACGCCTGGAAGTTGAGCCATGCCTCCTTCATCTCGCTGAGGTAGGATGCGTATGAGCGGGCTCCGTCCACCATCGCGACCGTCCTGCCCCCCGGCTTTTTGAAATCCCGTTTCTCGTTCCTGAGGGCCGAACCAAGCTCGCCCGGCACTATCTCGAGGACCTTTGCATTGGCCCCGACGAGCAGCGCGGCAGCGGCGGCGCCCTGCGTTGGCTCCTCGCCGCTGTTCAGGTTGTACTTGGCGATGTCCGTCGCCAATATTAGCGCATACTTTCTCATGTTCCAGCCCGCTGCGAACCAGGCGCCGGTGTCCAGAAGCCTCTCTATTCCGCTGACGCAAGCGAACTTCTGCTCGTAGCCCAGCACGTGAGACAGGGAGCCCCTCCCGTAAGCGTCCTCCAACATGCCTATGACGTCAGAGACGAGGGCGCGCGAACCGTCAAGGCCGCTCTCCGTGGGGGTGTCCACCCTGAATATGTCGCTGGGAGAGATACCGTAGGTCTGCATCAGCCTGTACGCCGCGGTAGCGGCCATGCTGGCCTGGTCCTCGTTGGGCGGAGTGACGGCGAACGTCTTGATTCCGACCCCCTCCGTGAAGTGCTTTGGGTCCTTTCCCCTAGCCTGAGCCAGTTCTGCGTTATCGACGTAGAAACCTGGTGAATAAACGTAAAGGGCCTCTATCCCAACGCCCGCCATAGGTAATTCGCGGCCAGCTCATCGTCAACTATAAAGGCGTTGTTCGGCTGATTATTAATACGCCTGGCGCCGAGGCCGTGCGCGCTTGAACGTAGTGGGGTTAGATCTCGCGGGCAGTCCCAAGAGGCACACCGGGTTCTGCCTCCTTCACAGGGGCCTCTGCGTGACCTCCGTGCTCCACTCGGACGAGGAGATACTCTCGGAGACGCGACTGGCTGCTCCTGACGTTGTGAGCATCGACGCCCCTCTCTTCCTCCCCAAGGGGCGGGAGAGCCTCGAGAAGAGGGGCCCTCCACACCTGCGTGCCTGCGACAGGGAGTTGCTCCGGATGAAGATACGCTTCTTCCCGATATCTCTCGGTCCGATGAGGATGCTCACGGAGAGAGGGATGCGGCTGCGCAAGATCCTCGAGTCCGATGGGTTCAAGGTGATAGAGGCCTATCCCGGCGCGGTCCAGGACATGCTCGGCATGCCGAGGAAGCAGGCTGGTCTCGAGGACCTGCGGAGGGCGCTGGTGGATTTCGGCGTCAGAGGGGGAATAAAGAAGAAGGACATATCCGGCGACGAGCTCGACGCCGTCACATGCGCGATACTGGGCAAGATGTACCTCGATGGCAGTTACCAGGCGATCGGGGAGGAGGACGAGGGGTTCATGATCCTTCCCGACGTCACCCGGCTCAGGTCGCACTAGATTTCAGGTAGTTTGCAACCGCTTCCTCGTTGTTTTCAGTCCGGAGAAACACGGGGACGTTCTTCCGCCTGGTCGCCTTGTAGGATACGAACACCCATTCGCCTGTATCGAGCTGAGCCGTCCTCTCGAGCACCTCCAAGGGCAGACCGAAAGACTCTGAGATGACCATCCTGTCGTAGAACCTCGGGAGGGTGCTCACAAAGTAGCTGTGAAGCTGCTGGAGGGCAGAGACGTTCAGGCGTGCGACCCTCTGCGTCGCGAGCCAGCAGTGGATCCTGTACTTCCTTCCCTGGCGCAGCAGCGCCTCCACGGCAGCGTTCGAACTGACGGTGCCGTCTCTGTCCCTCGTCTCACCCGGTATGTACTCTTGCGCCTCGTCCAGCACTATCAGTATCTTCTTCCTGCTTCCCTGCTTCTTCCGGAGCGTGAGAAGCTTCCTGATGAGCCGGCTGACGATCATCCTGGCCTCTATCGGGTCGGGAAGGTACAGGACGTTCAGCTTCGGTGCCTCGTCCTTGACGAGCTGCCACGCGAGCCTTTCGGGCGTAAGCTCCTCTTCAGCGCCCCGGTCCCCTTCGGCAGGCTGCTCGATGTACTCGGCGATCGCGTTTACTTCAGCAAAGAGTGAGGTCCTGTCATTCACCTTGCTCTTGATGTCGTCGAGCAGCTTCAGGAGTTCGGCCTTGGCGTCGTCATCCAGCTCTGAGAGCTTCGCGCTCCTCGGGAGCCTCCTCTCTTTGAAGAACTTGTTCTCGAGCTTCTCGCGCCCGATCTTCGCGACCACGGCGCCGGATTTTCCGTCCTCCGCCGTAGACGTAAGCAGCTCGTCGAGGGAAGCGAGGTCGAGCGAGGAGGTCCCCGCGCCGACCGAGAGCTTCTGAACGAGGTTCTTCTCCAACAGCCCAGAGAATATGCCCCTGATTGTCTCATCGCTGACCGAACCCTCGAGGCTCTCCGGTATCACCTGGGAGTTGTAGAGCTGCTCTGCGTCCTCCATCGTCTCATAGGAGAGGATCCTGCCATCGGTCTCGAGCAGGTCGATGAGGTGAGTGGCATACTCGCCCGATACGTCAATGACGACTACGGCGATATCCGTGTTGGACTTCATCACCTTCCTGAGGAGCACGCTCGTGAGGTTGGACTTTCCGGCTCCGGTGAAGCCGAAAATTCCTGCATGATACCTTATGAGATTCTCCAGGCTAATCGTCAACGGGAGCTCGAACCCTAGCATCGTCCCCACGGTCTCCCCCTTCGGGAAGCAGAGGAAGTCCTCGACAGTCTTCTTCGAAAGAAGGTGGGCCTTCGCGCCGGCCAGGGGGAGCGTCCTCGACCTCTCGAACTTCGTCTGTCCGTTCTCGACCTTCATGGAATACCAGGTGGGAACGGCCGCCATGTCTATCCAGGTCTCCTGCGACCTGCCCCAGCTCTCGCTTATCGTGTCAAGGTACTCCCTCCTGAGGAGGGTTGGCATCGATACGTCCATCCCTAGCATCTGGAAATGGATCGGGTTGACCCCGACGACCTCGAATATCAGGTACGTCGTATCGCTGCCTCCCTGCTTCTCGATCGCGATGAAGTTGGGAGAGTACAGCCGCTCTAGTGTCGGGAAATCAAACCTCGCTTCCACCGTGGCGACCACGTTTGTGACCACGATCTCCTGGTCCCCGCTCTTCGCCGTCTTGGTGCTGGGGAAGACGCGCCTCAGCCTCGCGTCGAACTTCCCGTCCATATCGTCGAAAATCTGTCCTGACATCTGAGTCAACTCTCCCTCGACGCCTCTCTCATACGCGACGCCTCACTGCCCGCTCTCTGGTCTCTATAAGGTGTCATGATGCCGTAGACCTGCTCGCGCTTCGATATCGAGCCGAGCCTCAGGTCTGCGACGCCGCGGAGCGAGCTCCGCATCAGCCTTATCTCTGCTTTGACCGCCTTGTCCGCAAGATAGAGCAGCTGGTTGTGCCCGAAGGCCTCGTAGACCTCGGGGTTGTCTGTCATGGCTAGGATCCTAAGGATGAGGTTCGAGACCGCGCTCATCTCCTTCCCCTCGTAATACGGAGTGACCTCGGTCAAGCCACTCGTCTCCTTCACTTCGATGCTGTCCACTCCACCGATGTCTAGCTCCGGGTTGAAGACGCGGTCGAAGAGGAAGACCTGCGAGCGGATCCTTCCTCTGTCGCCCAGGCTCCTGGACTGGAAGAAGCCCCTCACGAAGAGCTCCTCGCGGGATACCACCTTCCTGGCGCTCCTGAACTCCTCCCCTCCCGACGAGGCGATCATCGTCGAGAACGCGGAGTCATACCCGGAGGTCCTCCATGGGATCTCCAGCTCCTTATTCATCGCGCTGAGTATGCTGAGGAACGCCCTGTCGTTCTTGAGGCCAGGCGGCGGAGCGCGCGGATGGACGATCCCCTTCCTTACGGCGAACGGGAGAACGGCCCGGTGGACGTCCGTCGCCGTCGTATCCTTCGCCATGCCGATGAGGAGTACCTTCTTCTGCAGTGAGAGCTCGCAGAGCCAGATAAGGAGGACGAGCGAGACGGTGTTCACGTCCAGGATGGTCAACCACTCCTCGTCACCGACGCTCAGGGGAGACTCGCCCTGCTCGTAGACGCGTTCGGTGTACCTCCTTGCGAGTTCCACGGACCTGACCCAGTATCCCGCGACCCCGTCCTTCAGCCTGAGGCGATGAGGGCCGGTCTCGTCGAGCAGGTCCCCGTGATAGTTTTCGTTATACCTCTTGAGGCTCTTCGTCGCGCTGGAGAGCTGCCTTTCATCGAGCGATAGTCTGTGGGCCAGCTCGCCGCTCGAGAGATCTTCCTTCATCAATTCCCTCAGGATGCGGTGCGGGACGAATTTCTTCCTATGAGGGATGGTCATGAACGGCGCGCCCAGATTGAGGGCAAGGCTCAGGTCCATGAGCGTGTTGCGGCCTTCGAGACCGGGGAGCTTCCCTAGGTTCGTGGACCCCTTCTTCATCAGGAGCCTCGCGTCCCTCGCGAGAGTCGAATAAGTCCCGGAAAGCGGCCTGTCCATGAAGATTATCCTCGCGCTGTCGGTCGCCTTGGTGCCCAGGTAGATCTCGGCCAGGGTCATGAAAGAGTTGGGGATCCTCTCCATCGAGTACTCGAGCTCGAGTTCTATCTCGGGCATGTCCGGCAGCACATCCGAAAAGTCCTCGGCCCATAGAGGTATGGCAGCTGTCGCCGATAGCTTGGCTCCCCTCTTCGCTCTCGCGAGGTCGAAACTTATCTCATCGCCGACCCGGAACGGGCAAGTGTATCCCGTCGCGTTCGCATAGAACAGCATCATCTGTAATCTTTCGTCGAAGGCCCTCGAACCGTCGATGCCGATCGCGGTGTGCTCCCCCTCACCGAAGTAGGACCTTGCGAAGGCATCGGCACCGGTCCTGTCGAGCGGCCTGAGAAGCCCGAGAAGGTCGTCCCTGCCCCGGAACCGGGCCATGCGGCCCTCGAACCTGGAGACAAGGCCCTTCGTCTGCTCCGAGAGCTTGTTCGCGATATCGCTCGACATTCCCACGCCCGAGGAATCCGAGTCTTCTTATAAACCGCTAACCCAGATGTAAACCCTAAATCCCGCGCCGTCCCTGAACGCTCTCCCGTTGAAGCTATACTCATTCCTTCCCAGCGCGACGGAGATGGTCTACGCGCTCGGGCTCGGCGATCAGCTCTGCGGCGTGACGAATGAATGCGACTACCCGCCAGAGGCCAAGACGAAGCCGGTCGTCGTGCAGTCACTACTCGACCCGTCGAAGATGGAGCAGGGCGAGATAGACTGGAGGGTGGTGAATGACATATCGCATGGTCACGGCCTCTACAGGATCAACCGCGACCTCCTGCTCAGGGAAAAACCCGACCTCGTGATAACCCAGGAACTCTGCGATGTCTGTTCGGTCTCGCTGCGAGACGTCCTGAAGACCGTCTCGGAGCTGGCGAACGAGTGCAAGGTAATCTCCCTCGAGCCACACGGGCTGCAAGGGGTACTCGACGACATAATGACCGTAGGGAGAGCCTGTGGCGCAGACAAGCGGGCAGCGGACTTGGCCGAATCTCTCCGAGCGAGGATCGAGCTTGTGCGCGACGCCGCGAAGGACCTGCCGCGGAAGAGGGTATTCTGCGCCGAGTGGTACGACCCCCTCTTCGCGCCGGGTCACTGGGTCCCGGAGATGGTGGAGATCGCTGGGGGCCTTGAAGTAGCCGGGAGGGCTGGCGAGGAATCGAAGAAGATAGGATGGAGAGAGGTAGCAGCCCATGACCCCGAGGTGGTCGTGCTGATCCCGTGCGGCTTCGGGGTCGAAAGGGCCGTCGCCGACTTGGGATTGCTCACCAGGCTGGAAGGATGGGAGGACATCACCGCGGTCAGGAACGGTAGGGTCTACGCTGCCGATGGTTCCTCCTACTTCTCCCGACCGGGCCCGCGTCTCATCGACGGACTGGAGCTACTCGCGAAGATGATACATCCAGAGGTGTTCGGGTGGGATGTCCCATCGGAGAGGGCCGTGAGGCTCGGCACCGTCCGGGGGCGCCTATGACGTGAGTATCTGCCCCAGAAGCTTCTGTGAGACGTTCCCGCCGGATATCACGAAGACTATCCTCTTCCCAAGGCGCTCGGTGTCGCGACCCGCGAGCAGCGCCGCGATGCCGGCGGCTCCCGAGGGTTCGGGGAATATCCTCGCCTCCTTTATGATGAGCTTCATCGCCGCGAGGATTTCTTCGTCCGAGACCGTGAACACTCCGTCGACGTACTTGGAGCAGGCTTCGAATGTCAGGTCCCCCATCGACGGAGGTATCAGCCCGTCGGCTATCGAGTGAGGGTCCTGCACTGAGGTCAACTTGCCGGCCTTCATGGAGGCCTCCAGCTTGGCCGCTGTTGCGGGCTCAGCCCCAAAGATCTTCGCGCTGGGCTTCTTGGCATTCATCGCAATCGCGATCCCCGATATCAGGCCTCCCCCTCCAACCGGCACTACAACCGAGTCGAAGTCTGACAGCTGCTCAGATATCTCGAGCCCGCACGTCCCCTGGCCAGCTATTATCGCAGGGTCGTTGAAGGGGTGGATGAGCGCGGCGCCGGTCTCCTTGACTATCTCGTTGGCCTTCACCTCCCTCTCGTTGTGATATTTTCCGAACTTCAATATCTGCGCGCCGTATTCTGCGATCGCGTCGGCCTTCTCCTGGACCGGGTTCTCCGGGAGTATGACGGTGCACTTCTTCCCGAAGGCCCTGGCCGAGAATGCCGTCGCGATGCCGTGATTTCCAGATGAGACGGCTACGACGCTACTCTCCTTCGTCTGCGCCATCTTGTTGTAGGCGCCCCTGATCTTGAAGACCCTGATCGGTTGGAAACACTCGAGCTTCAGGTAGACCTCTCTCCCGAACCTCTTTGAGAGGGCCGGTGAGTCGACGAGCGGGGTCCGGACGGCCACTCCCGATATCCTCCCCTGCGCAGCCTCGATCTCGGCGAGCGCGGGTAACCTACGATTCTCCAAACTCTAGTCTCCTCGTTCCACCTCGGATAGGTCGTGATTTTAGTTTATGGGGGTGTGTGCATTCCCTGCCTCCTCAGAGAGATATCGATCCAATCCCCCTTCGGGCCTCCACTCGAAGAAGCTCTCCCGTCGCTCGAAGCCAAACTCGTCTATCAACCTCCTGACCTCGGCGACCGTCGCCTCTGCGCCAGCGCTCACCTCAGAGAATGTGACTCCGGAGACTCGCTCGAACATCTCCTTCGATTCTCCGTATCCCTGAAACCGAAGCATCCCGGCGCTGACCGAGGACACGCCCGCCTCCCGCAGCTTGCCGAGAAGCTCGCGGACCTCGATCCCCATCATCCCTGAGACCAGCGGAGCCATCGAGACCCACGTCTTGATGCCTGCCGCCCCAAGAGCTCTGAGCGATTCTATCCTCCTCTCGATCGGGGCGACGCCCGGCTCGTACAGCCTTCCCGAGAGGGATGAGATTGAGAACCCTACTCTTAGCCATGAGAATCTCTTGAGCAAATCGACGTCCCGGAGGATGAGCGGAGACCTGGTCAGGATGACGACGGGGAAGTCATTCCGGAGGAGCACCTCCAGGGCACTTCGCATCACCTTGTATCTGGCCTCCACCGGCTGGTATGGGTCGCTCGCGCTGCTCAGAAACACGACTCCCTTGCGCGCACCCCTGAGTTCGTGTCTCAGCACCGCAGGGGCGTTGACCTTCACATCCACGAACGCTCCCCACTCCCTGTCGTCATGAATGAGGGACGGTGCGTAGCAATAGACGCACCCGTGGCTGCATCCGCGGTAGAAGTTCGCTGTGTACCCGCGAGGGCCGTCCATTTCATGAAGCACGCTCTTGCACCGGATCTCCTTGACCGATAACTTCCGCAACGACAGAGAGGTTCACAGACTAGTTAAGGACAAACGAGATTGCGAGTGGAAGATCCCACCCGCCGTTCATGGACCTAGGGGTCCTTCAGCGCGGCGGCCATCCCATCTGTCCGCTCTGATCTTGCCCGAAGTGCTGACGATTCAATACGCGCTTTATCCTGCATACCGAAATCTTAAATCGGCCAAACCTTGTCGCAGAAGGCCGCATGCAGACTGTTCGTCATGATTCGAACCACAAGGAGACGGTGCCGCTCATGTTCCTCGCGCTCTTGCTTATTGCTTCGGCTTTTGTCCACTTCGCCAGTGCTCAGCCCTCCGTCGTCGCAACCGTGAACGGGGGAGGTTCTCCCGACGGCGTAGCCTACGACTCCGCCAAGGGCGAGATCTTCGTTGCCGATTATGGCTCTAACAATGTAACCGTGATATCCGACAGCACGAACGCAGAGGTGGCGAACATAACCGTCGGAGATTCTCCCCAAGGCGTAGCCTACGACTCCGCCAAGGGCGAGATCTTCGTGGCCAACATAGGCGAGGATACAGTGTCCGTTATCTCCGACAGCACCAACAAAGTCGTCGCGAACGTCACTGTCGGAGATACGCCCGTCGCAGTGGCCTACGACTCCGCCAAGGGCGAGGTCTTCGTCGCTAACAATGCCCCTGATGCTAACACCGGCACCGTTTCCGTGATTTCCGACAGCACCAATACCGTCGTCGCGACCGTTTCCTTAGGAATTGGGCCCGATGCCGTAGCCTACGACTCGGCCAAAGGTGAGGTGTTCGTCACCAACTACGGCGGCTATGTCTCTGTGATATCTGACTCTACTAACGCTATCGTCGCGAACATCACCGGTGTAAGCCTACCAATAGGCATAGCCTACGACTCCGCCAAGGGAGAACTGTTCGTAGCTTGCTCCCCTAACATCGTCTCCGTTATCTCCGACAGTACCAATGCTGTGGTAGCGACCGTTACCGTAGGAAACAATCCCTATGGCGTCGCCTATGACCCCGGAACAGGAGAAGTGTTCGTGGCCGACGAAATGGACAACACCGTCTCCGTGATCTCCGACAGCGACAACGCGGTCGTCGCGACTCCAGGAGTAGGGAGTGGGCCCCAGGCCTTAGCTTACGACTCCGGCAAGGGAGAGGTCTTCGTAGCCAACATGAACGACAATACCGTCTCCGTCATCTCCGTGGGAGCCG
>Ga0182024_10005438_pt1 | contig 28587 bp, 30 predicted proteins | sample P32metaG_FD_120480 | JGI IMG/M metagenome (GOLD analysis project Ga0182024, IMG submission 120480) | Permafrost microbial communities from Stordalen Mire, Sweden - P3-2 metaG (Illumina Assembly) | ecosystem: Environmental > Terrestrial > Soil > Wetlands > Permafrost | place: Sweden: Stordalen...
GGCGGTGAGCGCCATCCACTTGGCGAGCACGTCGTCGGAGTCGGGCAGCCGGGAGCTGCCATAGGGACGCGAGTGATCGGGGAAGGCGACGCAATACTCGTTCAGCAACGCTCCAGTCTGAGGTAGGTAGGCGACGATCGGCTTGTGCGGATAGATCAGGTAGGCGTAGGTCGCGTCCTGCCCGCGTTCGTACTTGCCGAGCCCGCCCCATACGCGCAGAAAGCCCAAGTCTCGGTACATCGCCCAATCGCGCTCGTCGATACACGAGCGCAGCAACGCGCGCGCCCGCTGCTCGGCGCGACGCTCGCGGCCCGGGTCATAGCTCCTCGGCGTCGAGGAGTGACGGCGCAGGAACCAAAGCAGACGACCGCGGGCAATCGCGCCTTTGAGCGTCGGCCGGATCAGCTCCCAGAGGAGCACCACGAGGAGAACCGCACCTGTACCCAGCGCAAGCGCCATGAACGCTAGAGCGTCGCCCGGGGCGCGCCACCAGCGGCACGCGGAAAGAAGATCACGCGCTCGGCGTCACGGGGCACATCGGCGAAGCTCTTGACCAGCTCAGCTTCGCGGCGACCATCCTGGGTTCCGGTCGGAACCGCTGCCCACATGCCGGCGTCGAGCTCACGGCGAAATGCCTCGATCAGCTCGCGCTCCTGCTCCGGCACCTCAACATCCCCCTCCGCAAGCACAATCTCGCCATGACCGGGCTTCATACGCAGCAGCTTCATCGTCGCACGATTATGGCAAACCGGGGCGGCCCGATCTCCAGTCGGCGCGCATGCGGGCCAAACCGAGGACATCGACCGGACCGGCGCCCTGGCCGATGTCGCGCAGTCCGTCAGCTACGGCTGCTCCCGCCAACGCGCGAGCAGTGCGTGCCGCGTCTAACGGCGAGCAACCGAGGGCCAGCTGGGCAGCGAGCACAGAAGAATGCGTGCAACCTGAGCCGTGGGCGGCGCCATCGGGGTGGCGCTCACCCCCGATGCTGACCACGGACCCGTCGCCGGAAGAGTCGAGAAAGAGGTCGATCGCGCGAGCGCGATGACCTCCTGTGAGCACGACGATGCGAGGGCCGAGCGCGAGCACCGCACGAAGGAGAACCTCGGCCTCCTCCTCTTCATCAACCGCGACCGATTGGCGATCATCCAGCAGCTCACCGGCAAGCACGCGGGCCTCAGGCAGGTTCGGCGTGAGCACGGTGGCACGCGGCAGGATCTCCGCCACCAGAGCCCGCTGTGCGTCGGGGTCGAGCAGCCGAGCGCCCGACTCGGCGACCATCACCGGGTCGACCACCACAGAAGTGCCGGCGGGCAGCTCGTCGAGCACACTGGCAACCGCGAGCGTCGCCTCGACGGTGCCGAGCATCCCGACCTTGACGGCGTCGACACGGATGTCGGCGAGCACCGCGCGTGCCTGAGCTAACACGATCTCGGGGGCTATCGCATGGATCGCGGTAACGCCGACGGTGCTCTGGGCAGTGATCGCGGTGATCACACTCGTCCCATACACGCCGCAGCGGGCAAACGCCTTCAGGTCGGCCTGGATGCCGGCGCCACCACCGGAGTCAGAGCCAGCGATTGTGAGTGCCGTGGGTGTCAGCGCTCGAGCCGGGTCGCAGGCCTGCTCACTCACGCAAGTCCCGCGGCACGCGGATCGAGTAGCTCCCGACCGCGGTCACCAAGAGTTGGCCATCCTCGTGACGAACCTCTGATTTGAGAATCCCCACGGTGCGGTTACGCCGGTCGAGATCAGTCCGACACACGATCTCACCCTCGGTCGCGGTCTGGATGTAGTTGATCGCGATGCTGATCGTCGCGATGCGCTCCTGCTCGGTGGTCTGTGCCCAGAGAGTCGAGCCCATGCAGTAGTCGACGAGCGCATAGGTGACAACGCCGGAGAGCAGCCCACCGTTGTTGATCAACTCCGGCCTGATGGTGAGACGGACGGTCTGGGGATCGTCCCAGCGCATGCCCATGAAGCTCGTGACACCGTCGAGTGACTGCTGTCTGGCGGCGGGCAAGGCGCCGCTGGCTGGAGTGTTCGAGCTCCCTGGTACGGGAGCGACTGGATCCTCGGGGGCGTTCTCCATGGGCGGGAGGCTATGTCATAGGCGGGAGGCCACGCGAGCGCCTTCAGCGACGCACGTTCAGAGCGCGAGCTGCTGGTAGGCGAGCGAGCGGAAGGACATCCTATGCAGCGGAGAGACGCCCTGGCGTAGGATCGCCTCGCGGTGAACAGGCGTCGAGTAGCCGACGTGCTCAGCGAAGCTCCAACCCGGATGCAGCACGTCAGCGTGTTGCATGTAGCGGTCGCGTGTGACCTTGGCGACGATCGATGCCGCCGCAATCGCGGCGCTGGTGGCATCGCCGTTTACGACCGCGCGCTGTGGCCGCTCGAACTCCGGCACGGAAAACCCATCCAGCAGACACGCGACCTCGCCCGAGATGCCGGCGGTGACGCCCCGCATCGCGTCGCGCAACGCCGAGAGGTTCGTGTTGTGTAGCCCGCGAGCATCGATCCCACGCGCACACCGCGAGACCACCACGACTCGCGTCGCGCTGCGCATGACCAGCGGGTAGAGCTCCTCGCGCGCCTGCGCGGTGTGCTGCTTGGAGTCGTTCAATGCACCCAGGCGCTGCAGCTCGAGGGTGGTGAGTCTCTCATAGTCGAACAGCACGCCCGCCGCCACGAGCGGCCCCGCGAGACAGCCTCGGCCGGCCTCATCGGCGCCCGCCACCAAAGGCACACCGAGACGACGATCGAACGCGAACAGTCGTTGTCCGCTCGTGCCTGCCCGCCGACGACGTCGCGCCGAACGACTCCCTTTCGCAGCCGATCGCGGAGTGACCTTGGCCGCAACGGTGACGCTGGGAGCCTTAGAAGGCCCCGATCCGGTCAGGAGGCCAGTAGGTGGCAAAGGCTTCGCCGATGATCCACCCCTTGGGGACGGGTCCCCAAAACCTGCTGTCGTCGGATTCGCCACGGTTGTCCCCCATCATGAACCAGTGACCGGCCGGAACTTTGATTGGTAGCGTGAAGTTGCACTCAGGGCTGGTGCCGCATTCGCGGATGTAGGAGTCGTGCTCGCGGACAAAGGTGCTCTTGCCGGCTGCCTTGCGAAAGACGTGGCCTTCCTTGATGTAGATTTCGTCGCCGGGATCAGCGACGACGCGCTTGATGAAGTTGACGCCCATGTCCTCCTTCGGGACCGGTTCCGAGCAGGCCGCGCCACCCAGTTTGACGGTGTGCGGAACGGGTCCGCATTGCTCTTGCTGGGCACCTTCGGGCGGATGGAAGACCGTGATCTCGCCGACATGAGGGTTGCTGAAGTGCGTACCGATGCGATCGACCAAAACGCGTTGGCCGATCGTCAGCGTCGGTTCCATCGATCCACTGGGGATGCGGTACGGCTTGACAATGAATGCTTGGATGCCAAGCGCCAGACCGAGCGCGACCGCAACGATCACGATCAGCTCAACGATCGAACTCCTTCTAACCCCAGCGAAAGAACTCAAGCGCAAACCAGTGGACCTCTAGCGCTTCCCACCATTTTCATGCCGGTCACGCCGGTGGGTCGCCGGCGAGCGCGCCTGCGGACGCGTCGTCAGCGGCATCGGAGGAGGCATCAGCGTCGGGTGCTGCCTGGGGGTCAACCCCGGCGGCGATCTCGTCGTTGCTGCTCTCCCCCCGGCTCTCACTCACAACAGCATCGTCGTCCTCTGCGGCGGTGTGCTGCTCGTTGCCCTCAGCAGCGGCGGCACCCTCAGCCAGTCCCTGCTCCTCGACCTCCGTAGCGGCGCCTTGCTTCTCCGTACCGGCGCCCTGCTCATCGTCGCCGACGACGGCCTGCTCGTTGGCAGCACCCTCGAGAACGGTTTCCTCCGCAGTCATGCCATCCGCATCGGTCGCACCGCCCGTCTCATGCAGCAGACCAGGCTCGATCGTCTCCTCCGGGCCGGTGTAGCGGCGCTCGCGCACACGCGCGCGCTTGCCGACACGATCGCGCAGGTAGTAGAGCTTGGCGCGGCGCACATCGCCGCGCGCGGCGAGCTCGATCCGCTCGATCTTCGGCGAATGCACCGGGAACATGCGCTCGACCCCGACGCCGAAGGACTGCTTGCGGACCGTGAACGTCTCGCGAGCGCCATGTCCCTGACGCTTGATGACTACGCCCTCGAAGATCTGCACGCGACGGCGCGTACCCTCGATCACCTGGAAATGCACCTTCACGCGATCGCCCGGCGCGAAGTCGGGAACGCGGCGCAGTTGCGCGCGCTCGATGGTTTCGATGACGCTGCTCATAACGTAAAGGAGGTGTGCGCCCTGATGGCCCGACGAAGTGACCCCGAGCGGGGTATCCGGCCGACGCGGGGAGGAATGGTAGCGGACACCAGGCCCGCGCCGCCGCACCCGCTCTCACGCTCGGCGGGAGACTGGCTCACCGGCTCCTCGCGTCGCGTTGGCGCTCGCCCCTTTCCCGGCTTCGTTCGCGCCGCCAATCGCCGATCCGCTCGTGATGGCCGGACAGCAGCACCTCCGGCACACGCCAGCCGCGGTACTCGGCCGGGCGCGTGTAGTGGGGGTACTCCGGATCGCCGTCGAGCGCGGGGCTAAAGGACTCCTCCAGGGCTGAGCGCTCGTGTCCTAGCGCGCCGGGCAGCTTACGCAGGACCGCGTCGCACACGACCATCGCCGCCAGCTCTCCGCCAGAGAGGACATAGCTCCCGATCGAGATCTCCTCGCTCACAAAGTGCTCGACGATGCGCTCATCGAAGCCCTCGTAGCGGCCGCACAGCAGCGTCAGCGCAGGCTCGGCCGCCAACTCGTCGACGAGACTGTCCTGGAGCGGCCGCCCCCCGGGCGTAAGCGCGACTACCCTGCGCTGCTCGCGCAGCCGCACCGGGTCCACGCCGTAGTGAGCGCGTAGCGCGCTGTCCATCACATCCACGCGCAACACCATCCCCGCCCCGCCGCCAAATGGCGTGTCGTCGACCTGGCCGCCACTGAGCTCGGTGTGCTCGCGGAAGTTCACGCACTGGAAGCTCGTGCCCGCCGCGAGCGCATTGCATACGTGGCGCTGGGCGGTAAACCACTGAAACCACTCAGGGAACAGCGTGAACACGTCGATCTCCATCACCGCCCTCCGCCCTGGCGCGTCGCGGGAGGACCGTGCTCCCCGGGGCCAGGACCGTGCTCTCCGGGGCCGGTCTCGCCGAGGAAGCCCATATCGACCTCGATCCGTCCCTCAGAGACAGCCATGCGACGGATCGCGTCTTTCACCATCGGAACCAGCAGCGACTCCCCGCCCTGCTCACGTCGCACCTCCAGCGCCTCGCAGGAGGGCAGCTCGATCAAACGGCTGACGGTTCCAATCAGGCGCTCGCCATCCACCACCGCACAGCCCTCCAGCTCGTGTGCCCACCATTCTCCCTCGACGAGCGCCGGAGCTTCCAGCTGCTCAACCATCAGCGCGACCCCGCGCAGTGCCTGCGCCGCGACACGATCCCCGATGCCCTCCAAGCGCACGATCGGATGCTCATCGGTCCCCGCACGGCGCACGATCGTCGTGCGCCGTCCCGCCACCGTCACGTTCGTCTCCACGGCCAAGAGCCTCGGCCGTGGCACTGTCACATAGAAGCTTCCATCCAGGCCGTGTGCGCGTCCGATGCGACCCGCCTGCAGATCCGGCGCCGGATCTTCCACCCTCCTCATCGCCTGCGCCTTCGTCTCCGACCCACCAGCACCGCGCGTCAATCGACGATGTCGAGCAGCACGCGTTGCCCGGAGCCCGTCGCGGCGGCTTTCACGACCGCGCGCAGCGCGTGGGCGGTACGCCCGCCTCGGCCGATCACCTTGCCGTAGTCGCCTGCCGCCACGCACAGCTCCAGCACGATCGTGCCGTCATCTTCCTCGAACTGCTCGACCGCAACCTCCTCCGGCTCGTCGACCAAGCCCTGCGCCAGATACTCCAGCAGCTGCCTCGGGGTAGCGCTCGAGTTCTCCTGCTCGCTACCGAGATGCTCCACGCCGTATCCGCAGCGCGCTAGGCGCTCCGAGTCTCGATTCCCTGGATACGCAACAGCTTGCGCACCGTGTCCGACGGCTGGGCTCCCCTCGCCAGCCAACTGCGCGCGCGCTCCTCATCGATCACGATCGTCGACGGGTCCGTCTGGGCGTTGTAGTGGCCGATCGTCTCGATCACGCGGCCGTCACGCGGGGAGCGCTGGTCGGCAACGACCACACGCCACATCGGGTCCTTCTTGCCGCCCACTCGCGTGAGCCTAAGCCTTACCGCCACGTTTTCCTCTCGGGTCTTGTTCGGATTGCGAAACCTGGTGTCCTGAGCGAATTTCTGATTTAGAACCCTAGCTTAGACGGTGCGACTCTCAGCGCGCGTTTCGGATCAGCGCGCCGATATCCGGCGTCTTGCCGCGTCCCACCTGTTTCATCACTTTCCGCATCTGGGAGAACTGCTTAACGAGACGGTTCACCTGCTGCACGCTCGTGCCCGAACCGCGCGCGATCCGCAGCCGGCGCGAGCCCTTGATCAGCTCCGGCTTGCGGCGCTCCTCGGGGGTCATCGCCTGGATGATCGCCTGGATCCGGTCGAGCTCGCGTTCGTCCACCTTCATGTTGCTCAGCTGAGCCCCACCCAAGCCGGGGATCATCCCGAGCAGGCTAGTCAGCGGTCCCATTTTTCGGATCATCTTCAGCTGCGCCAGAAAGTCGTCCAGGCCCAGCTCGTTGCGTCGCAGCTTGCGCTCCAGCTCGGCCGCCTCGGTCTCGTCGAACGAGCGCTCGGCGTGCTCGATCAGGCTCATCACATCGCCCATACCCAGAATCCTCTGGGCCATCCGGTCAGGATGGAAGCGCTCGAACTGCTCGAGCTTCTCGCCCGTCGAGGCGAACAGGATCGGCTTGCCAGTGACCGCCTTCACCGACAGTGCGGCGCCACCACGCGCATCGCCGTCCAGCTTGGTCATCACCACGCCGTCGAGGAGCACCGCCTCCGCGAAGCGCTCGGCGACGTTCACCGCGTCCTGTCCGGTCATCGCGTCCACGACAAGCAGCACGTCGTGCGGTTTCACCGCCTCTGAAATCCGCACAAGCTCGGCCATCAGCTCCTCGTCCACGTGCAGCCGGCCGGCCGTGTCGACAATCAGAACGTCCTTGCCCTCCCGCTGAGCACGCCGCAGCGCCCATGCCGCGATCTCCACCGGATCGAAATCGGTGCCTCGCTCATAAACCTCCGCTCCAGCCTGCGCGCCTACCTTTACGAGCTGCTCCACAGCGGCCGGGCGGTAAACATCGCATGCCGCCACCGCAACCGTCGAGGAGTGCTCCTCACGCAGGTACCTGGCGAGCTTCGCCGTCGCGGTCGTCTTGCCCGAACCCTGCAGCCCCGCCATCAAGATCACCGTCGGCGGGCTTCCGGAGAAGCTCAGGGTGGACTTGGCGTCATCCCCCTCGCCGCCATCCTCGCCGCTGGTGGGCGGGCCTCCCATCAAGCTCGTCAGCTCCTCGGCGACGATCTTCACAACCTGCTGGCCAGGGTTGAGCTTGCCGATTACCTCCGCATCCAAGCAGCGCTCCTTGACCTGGGCGGTGAACTGCTTGACGACCTTGAAGTTGACGTCCGCCTCCAACAGCGCCAAGCGGATCTCGCGCATCGCGCCATCGATGTCCCCTTCAGTGAGCGTTCCGTGGTTGCGGACGTCGGCAAGCGTCCCCTGCAGCTTCTCGGCGAGCGAGTCGAACATCTGCCCCTACTCGGACCTGTCCTGCCCACCGCGGCGTGAGAGCGCCTCGCCAATTCCACCAAATGCCTCTGCGAACTCGCTCGGAACCACGAACACCTTGTTCGAGTCGCCTTCCGCCAACTGCGGCAGCATCTGCAGGTATTCGTAGCTCAACAGCTCCCGATTCGGTTTGCCGTCGTGGATCGCTTTGAAGACCGTGTCGATCGCCTTCGCTTCGCCGTCGGCGCGCAGGATCGCGGCTTGGCGCTCGCCCTCGGCGTCGAGGACCGCCGCCTGCTGAGCACCTTCGGCGTTCAGGACAGCAGACTGCTTGGCGCCCTCAGCCGTCAGGATCTGAGCTTGCTTTTCGCCTTCCGCCGTCAAGATCGCCGCGCGCCGATCGCGCTCAGCGCGCATTTGCTTCTCCATCGCCGTCCTGATGTCCGCCGGCGGGTCGACAGACTTGATCTCCACCCGGTTGATCCTGATTCCCCACTTGCCTGTCGCCTCGTCAAGCACCACCCGCAGCTCGGTGTTCACGTTCTCGCGTGCGGTCAGCGTCGCCTCGAGCGAGAGCCCACCGATCACGTTGCGCAGCGTGGTCACCGTCAGCTGCTCGATCGCTTGTAGCGGGTTCGCGATTTCATAAGTCGCCGAGCGCGGGTCGGTAATCGTGAAATACAACACCGTCTCGATTCCCACGACCACGTTGTCTTCGGTGATCACCGACTGCGGCGCGAAGTTGACGACCTGCTCGCGTAGATCCACGAGCGGCTTCACACGATCGATGAACGGCGTCACGATCGTCAAGCCCGGCTCGAGCGTGCGGCTATACCGGCCCAGCCGCTCGACCACCCCGGCCCTGGCCTGAGGAATCACGCGAATCGTGCGTGCGGCAACCACGAGCGCGAACACGACTACTACGGCGATGACGATCAGAGCAACCATGGAGTCTGTTTCCTTTTCGTTTGCTTTCTCTCGGTCAGCGCATGACCAAAGCTGTCGCGCCGCGAATCTCGACCACCTCGACATGCTCACCCGGGTCGATCACCGCGTCGTCTTCATAGCTGCGCGCGGTCCACACCTCGCTGTCGATCTTGACGCAGCCGACGCCCTCCTCGTTGGCGATCCGCTCGAGCACGAGGGCGGGCTTGCCCACCAGCGCCGCCGCGCCCGTGCGAATCGACGGGGGCAGCTGCCGGTGACGACGAGCTACCGGGCGCAGCGTCCCGAACACGATCCCCGATCCGGCCAAGAACACGACCGCGGACAGTGGCGCGCCGACGCCGAGCAGGGCCACGATCGTGGCCAACGCCGCCCCCAGGGCAAACGGCGCCAGGTAGAAGCCGCCCTGGTGCATCTCCCCCACGCCGAGGACGCAAGCCGCCACCAGCCAGATAATCCACACCTCCATACCTCCAGGTTACCCCTCGGCACTCTCTCTAGAGGAGTGTGCGACGGAAATGGGACGCGTGCCGTAGGACTGTGGGGTGTGCCGTAGGGCTGCGGGTCTACCGAGCTCAGTCCTCGGCGATCAACGCGCGGGCAAAGTCCTCGGGATCGAACGGCCTCAGATCCTCGACTGCCTCGCCCACCCCGATCAGCTTCACCGGCATCTCCAGCTCGCGCGCGATCGCCAGCGCAATCCCGCCACGAGCGGTGCCGTCGAGCTTCGTCAGCACGACCCCCGTCACGTCAGCCGTCTCGGCGAACATCTTCGCCTGTCGCAACCCGTTCTGGCCGGTGCTCGCGTCGACCGTCAGCAGCGTCTCGTGCGGGGCGCCCTCCAGCTGCCTGCCGATCACTCTCCGTACCTTCCCCAGCTCGGCCATCAGATCGTCCTGCGTATGCAGGCGCCCGGCGGTGTCCACGATCACGACATCCACTCCCGTGCTGCGCGCCGTGGCGATCGCCTCAAACGCCACCGCTCCCGGGTCCGAGCCCGCCGGTCCGGTCACGAACTCAGCGCCCGCTCGTCGCGCCCAGCCTTCCAGCTGCTCGCTGGCCGCGGCCCTGAACGTGTCTGCCGCCCCGAGCAGCACCGTGAGACCCAGCTCGTGCCGCAGGTGCCACGCGAGCTTGCCGATCGTCGTCGTCTTGCCCGTGCCGTTCACCCCGACCGTCAAGATCACCGTCGGGCTCGGGCGGAGGTCGATGTGATCGTCGCCCACCCGTGCCGTCTCGGCCAGCAGCTCGATCAGACGCTCACTCAGTGCCTCACCGCCTGTGAGAGCGCCCTCGGCAGCCTCCGCCTCCAGCTTCGCCACCACCGCCGCGGTCGTGCTCGCGCCGACGTCGGCCACGATCAATGCCTCCTCCAGCCGTTCCCACGTGTGCTCGTCGAGCGTCTTCCACAAGGTCGCCTGAAGCTCGCCGCTCAGGGCGAGACGGGTCTTCGACAGGTTCTCGCGCAAGCGACGAAACACCCCGCGGCGCTTGTCCGCTTCCGGGACCGGCTCGGACGCGTCCCGAGCGGCCTCGTCGATGATGAATAGATCGCTCCAATCGCGGGCCACGAACCGCGCGACGATAGCAGCGGCTTCTCAGGCGGCTACCTGCGGGATCGGTGTGGGTGGGCTCGGTGTGGACGGCGAGGTGTGGGCGGGTGGGGTGCCATCTTCGGCCGGCAGCCTCCGCGAGAGCACCTTCGACACGCCGTCGCCGCCCATCGACACGCCAAACAACCAGTCCGCGGCCTCCATCGTGCGCTTCTGATGGGTGATCACGATGAACTGCGCGCGGTCCGCATATCGACGCAGCAGCGCCAAAAAGCGATCCAAGTTCAGATCGTCGAGCGCGGCCTCGACCTCGTCGAGGATGTAAAACGGACATGGGCGCGCCAAAAACACCGCGAACAGGAACGCCAGCGCCGTCATCGACTTCTCCCCACCCGACAGTAACGACAAGCGCTTCGCTGACTTGCCGGCGGGCGTGATCTCGATCTCCACACCCAGTAGATCCTCCCCCGCAAGTTCCTCACGTTCAGCCTCTGCCTCCGCGGCGGCCTCCGTCGCATCCTCGCTCTCATCGGGTCCGTCTTCACCCTGCGCCCCAGCCGCCGGCAGCGGCTGCCCACCAAGCACTCCTCGCGGTGTCTGCTCGTCTCGCACCAGGCGCAGCCTGCCCGACCCACCTGGGAACACATCGCCCGCGAGCTCCTCAAAGTTGCGCGCGGCAGCGGCGAACGTCTCCTCGAAGGTCTCTTGGATCTGACGGTCAGTTTCACGGATCACCGCTTTCAACTCACGCAGCGCCGTCTCCAGATCGGCACGCCTGCCCTCCAGCTCCTCTACATGCGTCACAGCCTCCGCATACTCCTCCTGTGCCAGCGGATTGACCGGGCCGAGTTGCTCGCGGCGCCTTTGCAGCCGCTCCACGCGGGCGGTCAGCGCCTCGGCCTGCTCCTGCCCCAGCGGCTCCACCTGCTCGACTCGCGCCTGCTCTGAAAGCTCCAGCTGCTCGGCAATTGCCTGCGCTTCCTGTGAGGCCTCCTGTGCCTGGTCACGCAACCGCTGCGCGGCCACCTCGGTGCCGGTCACATCCTCGCCCGCTGCGCGCAGCAAAGCCTGGATCTCGGCCTCCTCACCGGCACAGGCGCGCAGCTCGCCGGCCATCTCCTCGCCCGCCGCGCGGTCAGAGGACAGCTGCTCCTCCAGCTGCCTCACCTGCTCCTGCACCGCTTCGCCAGCGCACTTGCAAGCTGCCGCCAATCGCTCGGCGACCGGCACCAGCACCAGATCAGCGGCATGTTGCGCATGCAGACGCTCCACGCGAGCCAGCCGCTCAGCATGTTCGCGCGCCACGCGCTCGGCCAAGCGGCGCTCGGCCACCAGCTCACCCTCCAGCTGCGCTCTGCGCACAGCCAGCGGCCCCTCCCCGGGCGCCGCCTTTCGCTGCTCGATCAACCACTCGGTGCGCCTCCGCGCCTCCCCACCCTCCGCATAGCGGCGCTCGGTTTCGCGCAACGCAGTTTCTGCCTGCACCCGGCCCTCCTCGGCGGCACGGAGCGTCTCCAGCACTCGCTCGGAGGCGAGGAGCGCTGCCCGCTCTGCCTGAGCGGCCACCTCACTCGCCGCGATCAGCCGGTCGCGCTCGTTGCGGCGCGCCAGCACGCGCTCGGCGCCGCCCTCAGTCAGCTGGCGCACCTCACCCCATGCCGCAAACCACACGCGGCCCTGATGCGTGGCGGCGATACCCCTGAAGCTCGGTGGGAGATCCTCCAACCGCTCGACCACCCAGGCATCCGCCAGCAGCCGCTCGGCCAGCTCCATGACCGCCTTCGGTCCGCTCACCAGATCCAGTAACCGCTCAGCGCCGGCCGCCGGCGGCTCGCCCGCATCCACCGAGACCCCACGAGGCTGCTCCGCGGGCCCAGCCGCGGAGCAGATATCCGCCAGCAGCGCGCTGCCGCCGTCGGGACCAGCACGGTCGAGCAACGCCTCCGCCCCGGCCACGTCCCGCACCAGCGCGGCGCTCAAGCGACCACCGAGCGCAGCGGCCAGCGCCAACTCATATCCGTCGCGCACGCTCAGCTCCTCGCTCAGCGCCTTCGGTGCGCCCTCGGGCGGGTGGGTCCCGGATGAACGGGACCCATTATCCACACGCGCGTGGCTGCGCAGGAACTGATTCGCAACCGCCAACTCGCCGCCCACCCGCGCGGACTCACGGCGCGTATCTTGCACCTCGCGCTCGGCCACCCGCAGGCGCTCGCGCGCCTGCTCAGTCAGATCATCTGCCCGCGCTCGCGCGCTCTGTGCCTGAGCCATCTCGCCCTCGAGCTCCTGAACGCGCGCGGCCTCGCGCTCGCGCGCGGCTTCCAAGCCCTCGAGCTCCCGCTCGAGCTCCCGCTCGCGCTGCTGCTCAATCTCCGCCAGCTCGCCCTCCAGCGCCTGCATTCGCTCCGCGCTCGCGCTTCCAGACCCGTCGGGTTCACTCGCCGAGCCAGCGCCATGCCCAGACCCCTCAGCCCCGGACTCACTCAGCGCGCTCAGCTCCAGCTCCATCCGCTCGATCCGCCGGGTCAGCGCCTGTGCACTCGCGCCAGCCTGCTCCGCGCGCAAACCCAGCCGCTCGCGCGCGGAGCGGGCTTCGTACACGCGTTTTGCCAGCGCATCGTGACGCTCGGTCCGCTCGGAGAGCGCCCGCTCGGCCATCCCGCGCCGCTGCACCACAGCCTGCAAGCGCTCCTCGATCTCCGATCGCGCCGCGCGCGCCTCTTTTACCTCAGCCTCGGCTTTATCGAGGTCCACTCCGCGGGCGCGCAAAATCTCCCGCGCGAGCTCCCAGCGAGCTTCCAGCACCTGGCGCTCCAAACGCGCGTGCAGCTCAGCCGCCTCAGCCTGGCGCTTGAGCGGACGTAGACGGGTGCGCGCCTCGCGCTCGATGTCCAGCGCGCGATCCAGGTTCTCCTGTGTTCTCTCGAGCTTCAGCTGTGCTCTTCGCCGGCGCTTGCGATGCTTGCCCAGCCCCGCCGCCTCCTCGATCAGCAGGCGCCGCTCACGCGGCTTGGAGGTCACGATCGCCTCCACCCGCCCCTGCGAGACGACAGAATGTGTCTCCTTCCCCAGCCCCGTGTCAGAGAGCACCTCGATCACGTCCGTCAGCCTGCAGCGGGCTCCATTCAGTCGGTATCCACCCTCACCGGCACGGTCCAAGCGCCGCACGATCGAGATCTCGCTCAACGGCAAGTCAACCGTACCGTCGGAGTTGTCGAGCACGATCTCCACCTCGGCCGCACTCCGCGCCTGCACCCCCCGTCCCCCTCCGAAGATCACGTCCTGCATCGACTGGCCCCTCACCGCGAGCGGTGACTGCTCGCCCATTGCCCACAGCACCGCGTCGGTTACGTTCGACTTGCCCGACCCGTTCGGGCCGACCACGACACTCACACCGGGACCAAAGTCCAGATGAGTGCGGTCGGGGAAGGACTTGAAGCCCTTCAACGTGAGCGACTTCAATCGCATCGGCTCACCGACCTCACTCGTCGCTCGCCAGCCCCTCGACGGCCTCGCGTGCGGCCTCCTGCTCGGCATGCTTCTTGCTCCTGCCTCGACCTCTCCCCAGCGCCCGCCCATCGACCTTCGCCACCACCTCGAACGTCCTGTTGTGCGGCGGTCCCTCTTCGCCGGCAATCTCGTAGCTCACCTCTGTCCCGCGCCGCGCCAATAGCTCCTGCAATGCCGACTTGAAGTCCAACGGATGCTCCAGCGCCTGCTCGATCTCCGGCCCAAACGCCTCGACCACCGCCGCCGCGGTGCGCTCGTAGCCCGCCTCCAAATAGCAGGCTCCGATCACCGCCTCGATCACCGATGCCAGCACCCGCTCGGTCGCCAACAACGCGACCGTCGCGCTCGCCTCCACGCCTGCTGGCGCCGCTGCACGAAGGCGCCGCGGTACCTCCAAGCGTTCCGCCACCACCCTGCAGGATGCCCCCGACACAGCCTGCGCACGGATCTTGGTCAACCTTCCCGCCCCAAACCGCTCCGCCTCCAGGCGCGGATACAGATGAGTTGTCACCGCCAGCGCCAACACGCTGTCGCCGAGGAACGCCAAGCGCGTATAGGAATCGCTCGAACGCTCGCTCCACGACGCATGCGTAAACACCTGCCGCTCCAGTTCCTGCGGCAGCTCCTCGAGCAGTTCGCCCAGCAGCTTCATCGCACATCAGCCGTCTGTCTCTGCGTGGCTCACGACAAAATCGACTGCCTGTCCCACCGTCAGGATCCTTGCCGCCTGCTCGTCGGACATTTGCACTCCATAGGTGTCCTCCAGCTCCTGCACCAGCGTGTACAGATCCAGCGAATCGGCCTCCAAGTCCTCCTTGAAGCGTGTCTCGCTGTCGATTTTGCCCGGATCTATGTCCAGCTCGTCGGCGAGATGGGCCTGGATCAGGGTGAGGACTTGCTCGCGGGTCATCTCGCCTGCGGCAGGCTAGCGGCCGGGGCGGATGATGGCCCGCTCACCCTGCTGCGCAGCGCCCCGGCCTGCTCGAGCGCGATCTGGGTCCGTCCCACGAGGTCCTCACTCGCGCCGCGCTGCGCTCTCAAAATCGCCTGTGCGAAGCCCCTCCGCGTGAAGCGCCCATGGGGAATGACTCCCAAGCTGCGCAACCCCAGCAAATAGGCTCCACCATGCTCCTCCGGGTCGAGCTCGTCACGCACCCCCCGCAGCGCGGGCCGTAACAGCGCGCCCCCAAGCTTCGCCCGCGTCGATGCCATCGCGGCATCCCTTACCGCGCCCAGCAAAGCCTGCGAAACCCCCTCCATCAACTTCAACGCGATGTTGCCCGTCAGCCCATCGGTCACGATCACATCCGCCACGCCACTCACCACGTCGCTCCCCTCAACGTTCCCTACGAACTCCAGCGTGCCATCGCTCCCAGCCCTTTCGGCCAGCTCCTCGCCGGTCTCCACGACCAACCGACCGCCCCGTGCGGCCTCCTCGCCGTTGGACAGCAACCCCACCCGCGGGCGCTCCACCCCAAGCACCGTATTCGCCAGCGCCGCGCCCATGAACGCGAACTGCACCAGATGCTCGCGCCGCGCCTCGGCGTTCGCCCCTACGTCCAGCAGGATGACGGAGTGCCCGCCCGGGTGGGCGGGCTGGCGGGCGGGCGGGGATCCCGGAATCGGCAGCGGGATCGCCAACGCCGGGCGGTAGATGCCCTTCGCGCGCTTGACGTTGAACAGCCCCGCCGCCAGCGCGGCGCCCGTACCGCCAGCGCACACCAATGCCTGTGCCCTACCCTGCGCGATCGCTCGCGCGGCCTGCACGATCGAGGCCTCCGGCGTCGCCCGCACCGCGCTCACCGGGTCCACGCTCTTGGCGATCGAAACCGGTGCGTCCACGACGTCCACATGCTCCGGCAGCGGGTGGGGGATTTCCATCTCTCCCACCGGCCCAAACAGCAAGACTCTCGCACCCTCGGTCACGGCCAGCATCGCTCCGGCAGCAACCTCGGCCGGACCCATGTCCGCACCGTTGCAATCGACCGCCACGACCGGCGTGATCACCGACCGCCGATCATCGGAGCGGACCAACGGACAAGCCGGAGGCGGGCGAAGGCCCAATCACTGACTACTCGTGATCGTGGTCGTGCTCGCCGTGGTCGTGCGTGCTCTGCACCACGACCTCCCGTCCCGCGTACGTGCCGCACACCGGACATACCCGATGAGGTCTCCGGGGGCTGTGGCATTTCGGACACGCGTTCACCGCAGGCGTACCGATCTTGTGCTGCGCGCGGCGCTTTGCGGTGCGACTGTGAGACTGCTTTTTCTTGGGGACGGCCATCGGCCGAGAAGGGTATCAGCCCCACCTGGGTGGGCGGGCATTTAATTCCGCGTGGGCGGGGATTCCATTCCTACTCCAGCTTCAGCTCGCTCAGCTTTGCCCACCGCGGATCTCTCTCCTGCTCGTGGTGATGCTCGGGGAGGGCGGGGTCCAAATCGTTCAGATCCGCCGCGCATGTAGGGCACAGCCCAGCGCAATCCTCCTTACACAGCACCTTCGCCGGCGCAGCCAGCACGAACGCATCTCGTGCCCATCGAGCCAGTTCGAGCTTCTCGCCATCCATATATGGACTTTCCAGCTCCTCTCCCTCACCTTGCCTGTCGACCTCGCGCGCCTCCACCTCCACCCCTGGGCTCGCCAGCTTCAAGCAACGCATACACGAGCCCTCGAGCGCCGCCTGAAAGCGCATTCGCAAGGCGTACCCGCCACCGGTCATACACGAGACCTCGAGCCTCACCGGCACCTGCTCCGGCTCGACCACATACTGCTCGCCGGCGAGCACCAGCGGATCGATCCTCACCGCCAGCTCGATCCGGCGCCCCTCGCCCACGCTCAGCCGCAGTCCCCCCAGATCGAACTCGTCAGCCCTCGCGCTCACCCTCCCCAGGCTAGCGCCGGCGTCACTGCAGCTCGCGCTTGAGCACCTTGCCCGTCGCGTTGCGCGGCAGCTCCTCCAGGAACACCACCTCGCGCGGCACCTTGTACCGGGCCAGGTTCTCCTTCACATAGCCCTTCACAGTCTCCTCGCTCAGCTGCGCACCGTTGCGGGGCACGACGAACGCCTTCAGTCGCTGCCCCCACTCCGCGTCATCGACGCCGATGACAGCGACCTCCTCGATCTCCTTGTGATCGGCCAGCAGGTCTTCGACCTCACGCGGGAACACATTCTCACCGCCGCTCACGATCATCTCGTCGTCGCGCCCATCCACGAACAATCGCCCGCCAGCATCGAAGTGACCGACATCGCCGGTGCTCATCAAGCCCCCCACGATCTCCTTGCTGCCGCCGCCGGTATAGCCTTCGAACACCAGCTCGTTCGCGACGAAGATCCGCCCACCCTCTCCAGGCTTCACCTCGTGACCGTCACCGTCGAGCAGCTTCACGACCGTCCCCAGCGGCGGCCTGCCCGCGGTCCCCGGCGCAGCGCGCAAGTCCGCGGGCGTGGCGATCGTCGCCCACGCCACCTCCGTCGACCCGTACAGGTTGTAGACCACGTCCCCGAACACGTCCATCGCGCGTGTCGCCAACTCCCCCGGCAGCGCCGAGCCACTGACCGCGATCACCTCCAGCGCGCGCATGTCGTACCGCGCGATCGTCTCTCTGGGCAGCTCTAGGATCCTCTGCAGCATCACCGGCACAACCGCCAGCGCACTCGCACGGTGCTGGGCAACCGCCCGCAGCGTGTCCTCGGGATCGAAGCGCCGGCGCAGCACCAGCGTGCTCGCCAGTGGTAAACCCAGCGTGAAGTGCGCGAACCCCCACGAGTGGAACATGGGCGCGGCGATCATCGTCGTCTCCCTGGCCTTCAAGGGGATCTTCGAGAACAGCGCCGCCGCCGGATCCAGCGACTCGGGCTGTTTGCGCGAGGCGCCCTTCGGGGTCCCGGTCGTTCCGGACGTCAAGATCACGACGCGACCCTTCTCGCTCGGAGGCTGTAGTTCGGAGTCCGTCTCTCTCGCGATCAGCTCCTCCAGCAGCGGCGCGGACGGCGCCTCACCGGGATCGCGCCAAGCGACGAAGCATTTCCGTCCCATGCATCCCTCGCTCACGAGGTTGGCGAACTCCTCGTCGTAGATCAGCGCCTTTGGGTCCTCGCGGCGGAGGACGTCGGCGATCTGCGGGCCCGCGAACGCCGTATTCAGGTACAGCGAGTTCGCGCCCAGCTTCGAGCACGCGATCGTCGCGTCGATGAACCCGCGGTGGTTGCGGCACATGATCGCCACCCCGTCGCCCTCTCCCACTCCCTCCGCCTTCAGCCCCCACGCGAGCGCGTTCGTGCGCCGCTGCACCTCATCGAACGTCAGTGTTCCCCGCTCGTCGATGATCGCCGCGCGGTTTGGATAGCGTGCGGCCGAGCCTGTGTACGCGGCCGCCGGCGTCGGGCCCCAGCGGCGCAGCGCCCTGATCGAGCGCACGGCCCTGTCCGGGCGCGTCGGCTGGATCATGCCCGTGCCGAGCAGCGTCCTTACGACATGCAGCTTGTGCTTCGCCTCTAGAGCGTTCACGCGCGGTTCACGCGCGGCACCCTACTTCAAGACTCAGCCCTGCGTGCGCGCCCCTGGCTGGGGCTAGCTGACTTCGGCGGGCTCGTCCTTGCCCTGAAGACGCTCACGGCCGCGCTGTACGGCGGCGATGAACTTCGAGAGGTTCACCTCGAGCGTGTTGAGGATCTCATCCGCGTAGTCCTCCGCGCCCAGCCTGATCTCACGCTCGCGTGTGCGGGCGTCCTCGACGATGTCCTCGGCGGCACGCTCGGCCTGCTTGGTGACCTCCTCCTCGCCGACCAACTTCTCCTGGCGCTCGCGCGCGTCCTTGACGATCCGCTCGGCCTCCTTCTTGGCCTCCGCGAGCATCTCCTGGCGCTCCTTGACGATCCACCGTGCCTGCTTGATCTCCTCAGGGATCGTCGCGCGCATCTGATCGAGGATGTCGTAGATCTCCTCCTTGTCGACCCTGACCTGGTCGGTCATGGGAACAGATTTGGCGTTGTGCACCAAGTCGTCGAGCTTGTCTATGAGTACCAAGACATCCATAAAGGGGTTACCTCCGTGAGGCGCTCCGGCCCCACGATCTGAAATCAAAGTTCGACATCATGTCTCACATCCCATTTCGTCAGCGCTTCAGCTCTTCCTGCAACCGTCTCGCGACCTCGCCCGGAACGAGATCGTCGATCATGCCCCCGAAAGTGGCGAGCTCCTTTACGCCACTGGAGGAAAGAAAACTGTACTGCGGGCTGGCCATCAGGTAAACCGACTCTATCTCCGGGTCCTGCCGGCGGTTGAGCTGGTTCATCTCCAGCTCGTACTCGAAGTCCGAGATCGCGCGCAATCCCTTCACGATCGCTTTCGCCCCGACATGCCGCGCGAACTCGACCACGAGCGTGCTGAACGGCTCAGCCCTCACCCCGTCCAGATCCGCGATCGCATGCTCGATGAAGCTCATCCGCTCATCGATCCCAAACAGCGCCTTGTCCTTCCGCACTGAGCGGTTTACGACCGCCACCACGACTTCGTCGTACAACGCCGCGGCTCTTCTGATCACATCCAGATGGCCGTTCGTGATCGGGTCATACGAGCCCGGGCACACCACGATCGACTTCCCGCGGGCCGTCATCGCTCACCCACGCCGGTCATTGAGGTCATTGGTAACGGTGGATTGTGATCGAAGTGTCGCCATAGCGCCGTTCCTTCACGATCTCCCAGGGCAACTGCAGCGGCGCCCTGCGGTCGCTCTCGAGCACCACGCGCGCTTGCGGCGCCAGCAGCGACGCCAAGGCCAGCGATAACTCGCCTCCCAAGTCGCTCGCCCGCCTGTACGGGGGGTCGATCAGCACCAAATCGTACGTCTCTGCGCGCGCTCGTGCACTGCGCAGCGCAACGAGCGCCTCTCCGCTCCGTACCTCGGCCTCGCCCTCGTCCAGCCCGAGGGCCTCCAGGTTCGCCGTCAGAGCCTCCAGCGCGCCCCGATCGCGCTCGACGAACACTGCCCGCTTCGCGCCCCTCGACAGTGCCTCGATCCCCAGGGCGCCAGTCCCAGCGAACAGGTCGAGCACCACCTCGTCCTGGACCGTGCCCAGCATCGAGAAGAGCGCCTCCCGAACGCGCTCGGACGTTGGCCGGGTGGTGGCTCTGCCCTTCGGCGCCTGCAGCCGCCTACCGCCCCAGCGCCCGGCGATCACCCTCACGTCAGGCCTCGATGGTCAGGCCCCCGTGGCCCGGCGATCGTCCTCACGCGGGAATCGGCGCCAGCGCCTGATCACCGAACGCGCGCTCGAACGCCTCCCCCAGCAGCGCATGCTCGGGGCCCTTCAGCTCCGGATCCGACGCGAAGATCGCCTCCGCCCGCGTGCGCGCGCGCTCGAGCAGCACCCCGTCCTGCGGTAGAGATGCGACCGCGAACTGCCTCAGCCCCGACTGCCTGGTACCCACCAGCTCACCCTCGTTACGCAACTCCAGATCGATCTCCGCCAGCCTGAAACCGTCGGAATGCTCCACCATCGCGCGCAGCCGCCTCGCGCCGGGTGGTCCCACAAGCAGGCATTTGGAGCTGTGCTCACCCCGTCCGATCCTGCCCCTCAGCTGGTGTAGCTGCGACAGCCCAAAGCGCTCCGCGTTCTCCACGAGCATCACCGTCGCGTTCGCCACATCGATGCCAACCTCGATCACCGTCGTCGCCACCAGCACGTCAGCTTTCCCCGACGCGAACTCAGCCATCACGCGCTGCTTCTCCCGCGAGCGCATCTGCCCGTGCAGCAGCACCAGCCGATATCCCTCCAGCTCACCCTTCGCCAGTCGCTCGTACTCAGCGGTCGCGGCACGTACTTCTTCCTCGCCCGGCGACTGATCTGCTTCGGCCTGCTCGACCAGCGGGCACACCACGTATGCCTGCCTGCCCTCGCTGCACTGCTTGCGCAGCTCTTCATATGCGCCCGCCCGCGCCCGCTCGCCCGCCACGATCCGCGTTTCGATTGCCCGCCGCCCCCTCGGCAGCTCGCGCAGGACGCTCTTGTCGAGATCCCCGTACTTCGCCAGCGCGAGCGTGCGCGGGATCGGCGTCGCGGTCATATGCAGGACGTGTGGTGCTAGCCGATCTCTGAGCACTCCGCTGCCCACTGCTCTGGCTCCCTTCCCGTCCAGCGCCGCCCGCTGGCGCACGCCGAAGCGATGCTGCTCATCGACTACCGCCACTGCCAGCGCCCTGAAGGAGACATCCGGCTCGATCAACGCGTGCGTGCCCACCAACAGTCCCAGCTCGCCGCTAGCCAGCTTGCCCAGAGTGTCCTTACGTCGCCGCGCCGTCGTCGAGCCGGTCAGCAGCGCGGCGGACACCTGCTCGCCGCCGATCAGCCGCTGCAGAGTCGCGAAGTGCTGCTCGGCCAGCGTCTCGGTCGGCGCCATCAGCGCGGCCTGCATCCCGTGCTCAACCGCTCTGAGCATCGCATACAGGGCCACCACCGTCTTCCCGCTGCCCACCTCCCCCATCAGCAACCTCTGCATCGGGCACACCGTCGCCAGCTCCTTTCGGATCGTCTCCATCGCCCTGCGCTGATCTCCCGTCAGCGCGAACGGCAGGCACTCCCGCAGCCAGCGCTCGCTCAGCCCCGCCGGCTCGTCCAGCCTGTGAGCCCTCGTGCTTTCCCGCCGCCGCGCGCGTCTTCTCAGGAACACCAGCTGCGTCAACAGCAGCTCCTCAAATGCCAGCCGCTTGCGGCCTTCCTCACGATCCTCGGCCGTATGCGGGAAGTGCATCGCCGCTAACGCGCTGGCCCTGTCCGGCAACCCCTCTCGCACGCGCACGCTCGCGGCCAGGGGCTCCGGCACATCCACCAGTGCACCTCTTGCGGCCTGCATCAGCGTCAATATCTGCGTTGAGCTCGCGCCCTCCGTGGCCGGATAGTGACCGATCTCGCGCGCCGCATCAGTCTCACCGGCACCGAGGTCCGAGCCAACCGCGTGGTGAGCGACATTGAACGTCCCTCTCGCTGTCGTCTTGCCGTGTAAGACGAGCCGCGTCCCGGGCTCGTAGCGCTGCGCCAGCCACGGCTGGTTGAAGAATGTCGCGCGCATGCTTCCCGTCTCGTCGAACACAGCCGCTTCGACCAGCGGCTTCATTCCCCGTCGCCTCACCGGCCGTGCGCCGATCGCACGCACCTGCACGGCGACCGTTGCCTGCTCTCCAGCCTTCAGGTCTCTCACAGTGCGCGCGTCGCGGCTATCTCTGGGTGTGTGCTCCAGCAGCGCGCCGACGCTCGTCAGCCCAAGTGCCTGGAGGCCGTCAGCCAGCTTCCGATGCGGTACATCCAATGGGCCTTCCAGCCGCGACGGCCTCGGCCAACGCACAGGCGCTCCGAGCATCTCTGCGTGAGATAGATGCCTCGTTGAGGCAAACGTGCACTGGTCGATCTCGGATCGGCCCGGGGGTGAGGGCTGCGGGTCTGACTGCGTCGCCTTCAGCGAAGACGTCGCGATGGCTGTGCCAGCTGCGGACATGACGATCGCCTCATGATGCACGGCCTTCCGGCGGAGGAGACCAAGAGGAGACCAGATCTACTCCGCGGCCAGCAACCACCAATAAGCGGGCTGACCGCCATGGCGAAGCTCGAGCTCAACACCGCCATTCAGGAGCCTGGCAACATCCTCAGGCTCCAGCGGAGCGTTCTCACCCGAGAGCACGCTGATCAGCTCGGCACCGTCGGCAAGTACCGTAAGAACGGCCCGCAGGGTCTCGCCGGGATCGCCCCAAGCGATCACCTCATCCGCCACGAACCCCACCGCCTCACCGCGGGCAAAGCGTCCTCGCGCGTCGTCGCGCGCCGCCTGCGCGACCGCCCCCGTGCGCAGGTGAGTAAGAGCTTCGTTCAGCGCCCGCGCGTTCTCCTCCACCGTGCGATCGGGCGCCAAAGCGACCGCGGCGGCGAGACCAGCTTGCTGACTGGTGGCGGGCGCCACGAGGACCTGCTTGTCCGACAGCTCGGCCGCATGCTCAGCCGCCATGATCACGTTGGTGCTGTTCGGCAACACCACCACCTCCTCCGCCGGCACCTCGTGGATAGCCGCCAGCAGGTCATAAGTGGAGGGGTTGAGCGTCGGACCACCGTCGATCGTGTGTACTCCGAGCTCCTCGAACAACGCCCTCAGCCCATCGCCGCTGACCACCGCCACCGCTCCGCAGCGCATCCTCGAGCCGGCGGCGGGCCGGGCCGCAGGGGAACTCTCCTCATCCCCTCCAGCACCGGCGTCGGCGTCAATCCCGCCGTCACCCCTCAGTCGCTCGTCTCGCTCGCTCACCTGCAAACGCATGTCCGCGATGTCCAGATGCGAGACCTCACCCGCCTCGGCGAAAACCGCGGTTGCCTGCTCGGGTATGTCGGTATGCACGTGAACCTTCAGCGTCGTGGCGTCACCAACGACCAGCACCGAGTCGCCGAGCTCCTCCAGCGGCGCGATGAAGCTCGCAGGGCTCAGCCCACTACCGGTAACAGCGAAGTTCGTACAGAAGCGATATGTGCTCGAGTGATGCTCGGGATGGCTGATGCGCGCCGGCGCGTAGTGATCGAGCTCCGGGGGATCATCACCGCGCAGCGCGGCCACGACCCCAGCGAAGATGATCGTCAGCCCGTAGCCGCCCGCGTCGACCACTCCGGCATCACGCAGCGCAGCCAGTAGCTCGGGGCCGCGCTTGACCGACTCCTGCCCTGTCGTAACCGCCCGCTCCAGGGTCGCGGCGATCGCCGCATCCTGCAACCCCGGCTCGGCATCGGGGTCCAGACGCGGGTTCTGGGGACTGTGCGCAAGGTCGGTCATGATCTGGTGGGCCATCTCGCGCGCCACTGTCAAGATCGTTCCCTCTGCGGGTTCGCGCACAGAGGAGTAAGCCCGATCGGCCGCATTGGCCAGTGCCGCGCCGATCAGCGTCGCGTCGATCAGCTCGCCCGGCCGGCTGACCAGCTCCTCGGCCGCGCCGCGTATCAGCTGAGAGAGGATCACGCCCGAGTTACCGCGTGCCCCCAAGAGCGCTGCACGTGCTACCGACTGCACGATCTCCTCACGCCCGATCTCGTCGATCGTGCGCGTCTCGTCGGTCCCCTGCAGGCGGTCGAGCTCAGCCAGCACAGCACGCAGCGTGAGCGCCATGTTGTCGCCGGTGTCCCCGTCGGCGACCGGAAACACGTTGAGGTCGTTGACCTCCTCGCGGCGCGATTCCAGGTGCGCCAGCGCTCCCGCCACTGCTGCGCGGAAGCGGACCAGATTCGTATCGGTCACGACCACACCTCTATCACCTCCTCCGGGCGGCACCTCCGCTCAAGCCGACGAGCAAGGATCTGCTGCACGCCTCCCTGTGGGGCCGCTGGCCAAGCCAGGCAAGGACGCAGTGAGCGAAGTGTGCTTCGCACACGAGCGATCGAGGACGCCGCATGGCGCCGTGCCAGCGGTCCTACAGAGCCTTCGTGACCTTGCCGGCTTTCAGGCAGCGAGTGCACACATAGACACGCTTTGGCGCCTTGCCTACGAGGATCCGCACTTTTTGTAGGTTCGGGTCAAAGCGCCGCTTGGTCGCGACCATCGAGTGGCTGCGGCTCTGGCCAAACGCCGGACCCTTCCCGCAGCTATGACACACCTTTGCCATGCGCGGCAGTCTAGAGCCTTTTTCAAAAAGGGCTCTCAGTCGCTGGAAAGCTCGCGGCGCAGCGCCGCCATCCGCAGCACGGCCTCGGCGGCGTGGCGCCCCTGATCGCGCTTGTCGCCTCCTGTGCGCGCGAGCGCCTGCTCCATCGTCTCGCAGGTCAGCACACCGAACGCACACGGCACGCCCGTTTCGAGCGCCACCTGCATAACCCCCCGGGCAGTCTCGGCACAGACGAAGTCGTAGTGATCGGTCTCACCCCTGATCACCGCTCCCAAGCACGCCACACCAGCAAAGCGCCCAGATTTCGCCGCGTAGCTCGCGGCGAGCGGCAACTCAAACGCACCGGGCACGTCGAACACCTCGACGTCATCGTGCCCAGCCTCCGAGAACGCGTCGCGTGCGCCGCTGAGGAGCCGTTCGGCCAGTTCCCCATAGAAGCGCCCGACCGCGATCGCATAGGCGCTGGCGCTCACCAATCGAGTCCTTCCTGCGCGGCGTCCTGTTCGCGCTCTTCGCGCAGCATCTCCGCGTCGAGGTTCAGTCCTTGGTGATGCAACGTATGCCCCATACGTTGCGCCTTCGTGCGCATGTACTCCTCGTTGTGCGGATTCGGCGCGTGCTCGATCGGCACCTGCGCGGTGACCGATAGCCCGTAACCCTCCAAGCCCTTGATCTTCTTGGGGTTGTTCGTGAGGATGCGGATCGAGGAGAGACCCAGGTCGGAGAGGATCTGCGCCCCGATCCCGTAGTCACGCAGGTCGGCGGGCAGTCCGAGCTGCAGGTTGGCGTCCACCGTGTCCAGCCCGTCCTCCTGCAAGCGGTAGGCCTTGAGCTTGTTGAGCAGGCCGATACCACGCCCCTCTTGGGCCAGATACAGGAGCACACCCTCACCTTCGGCCTCGATCATCGCCAGCGCCGACTCCAGTTGCTCACCACAGTCGCAACGCAGCGAGTGAAACACATCGCCGGTCAGGCACTCGGAGTGCACGCGCACGAGCACGTCGCTGCGCCCGGACACGTCGCCCTTGACGAGCGCGACGTGGTGCTTGGCGTCGATGAGCGAGCGATACCCAACGACCTCGAACTCGCCGAACGCGGTAGGCAGGGCGGTGGAGACGATGCGCTCGACGAGCTTGTCGTGCTTGCGACGATAGGCGATCAGGTCGGCGATCGTGATCATCTTCAGCCCGTGTCGCTCGCAGTAGCCGGCGAGATCACCCACACGCGCCATCGTGCCGTCGTCGTTCATCACCTCACAGATCACCCCCGCGGGGTTCAGCCCCGCCAGACGCGCGAGATCGACCGCGGCCTCGGTCTGTCCGGTGCGCTCGAGCACACCCCCGGAGCGGGCCTTCAGCGGAAAGATGTGCCCGGGCTGCACGAGATCGCGTGGATGGGCCTTGGGGTCAACGGCCACCTGGATCGTGCGCGCGCGATCGTGCGCGGAGATTCCCGTCGTCACGCCCTCGCGCGCCTCGATCGAGACCGTGAACGGCGTCTCGAACGACGATTCGTTCTTGGCCGCCATCAGCTCCAGCCCCAGCTCCTCGCAGCGCTCGGGTGTCAGCGACAGGCAGATCAGCCCGCGTCCCTCCTTGGCCATGAAGTTGATCGCCTCGGGCGTGGCGAACTGCGCGGCCATCGTCAGATCGCCCTCGTTCTCGCGACTCTCGTCGTCGCACACGACGACCATCCGTCCCGCACGAATCTCCTCGAGCGCCTCCTCGATCGTGGCGAAGGGTGTGGTTGTCTTGGGCTGACTCATACGCGGGCCTCCAGTAGTCGCTCTACGTGCTTTGCCAGCACATCGACCTCGAGGTTGACCATATCTCCGATAACTACTCCTCCCAGGTTGGTGCGCTCGAGCGTCTCCGGGATCAGCGAGACCTCGAAACCATCGTCGTACAGCGCACTTACCGTAAGGCTGACTCCATTCACCGCAATCGACCCCTTCTCGACGCAATAACGCCCCAAACTCGGCTCGCTCTCGATTCTCAGCACCCGCGCAAAGCCCTGCTCGCGGACCTCACCCACTGTACCCGTGCCGTCGACGTGCCCCTGCACCACGTGTCCGCCCAAGCGGTCGGCGGCCCGTAGAGGCAGCTCGAGGTTCACTCGCGCGCCCACCTGAAGCGCCCTCAGTGTCGAGCGCTCGAGCGTCTCGTGCATCGCCTGCGCAGCGAAGCTCCCCCTACGCACTTCCTTAGCGGTTAGGCACACTCCATTCACGGCGATCGAATCGCCCTTGCCCAGCTCGCCCGCCAGCCGCGTGCCGATCTCGAGCGTGGTGCCCTCCCTGTCATCGTCAAGCGCGGTCACATCGCCCAGGTCGGCGATCAGGCCGGTGAACATCACTCACTCACCACTCGCGCAGGCGCGCCGAGATCAACAGGTCCTCACCGACGCGCTCGCAGTCGAAGGTGAGCGCGCGCAGCGCCTCGGAGATCTGCTCGACTCCCTTCCCCTCCAGGGGATCGCGAGCCGCGCTTCCGCCCAGCAGCAGCGGCGCGAGGAACAGACGAATCTCATCGATCTCGCCAGCGTCCAAGAATGCCCCGGCGAGATGCGGGCCACCCTCCAGCAGAACGGCGGTGACGCCCAGAGCACCCAACTGCTCGAGTCCCGATCGGACCCGTGCCGGCTCGTTCTCCCCGGTCGCCACCAGCACCTGTACTCCAGCCGCCTCCAGCGCGTCGGTGTCTGCCCGTGCCGCCGCCCGCGAGACCACAACGGTCAGCGGTATCTCCGCCGCCGCGGCCACGAGCTGCGAAAGGGGCGGCAGGCGCGCGAGCGAGTCGAACACCACACGTCGAGGCTGGTGTGGCAACTCGGCCGCCAGCCCGTCCGGCCTCGCCGTCAGCCGCGGATCGTCCGCCAGCGCGGTGCCAATGCCAACGACCACCGCATCGACCGATACGCGCCAGCGATGGGCAAGCTCGCGACTGTCCTCGCCGCTGATCCACTGCGAATCGCCGGTCCGGGTGGCGACCTTGCCGTCGAGCGTCATCGCGGACTTGAACAGCACCCAGGGCCGCCCGACACGGGCGTGCTTGCGGAACGCCTGGTTGAGCAGCCGCGCACGCGCCGCGAGCTCGCTGTCGGCGAGCAGTACCTCCACGCCCTCGTCGCGGAGGATCCCCAAACCTCGTCCCGAGGCCTTCTCCGTGGGATCGTCGGAGGCTACGACCACCCGCTTGATCCCCGCCTGCAGGATCGCGTCGGTGCACGGAGGCGTCTTGCCCTCGTGGCAGCACGGCTCCAGCGAGACATACAGCGTTGCTCCACTCAGGTCCGCCACACCGCACGCCTCGATCGCGTTGACCTCCGCGTGCACCCCGCCGAACTCTTCGTGCCAACCCTCGCCCAGCACCTCGCCGTCGCGAGCGACCACCGCCCCGACGACCGGGTTGGGCTTGACCGCACCGACGCCCTTACGCGCGAGCTCGATCGCGCGCTCCAGGTGCATCCGGTCGGTATCGGTGCAGGTGGTCATGGTCACTCAGGATATCCCCGAGTGCTCTGCGCACCGACCGCCGTGCAGGCGATACACGGTCATTTCCGGCCCCGGCCGATAGTAGGCAAGGGGGTAGTAGTCAAAACTCCAGTCGAAGTCGAATGCCACCCGATTCCGCCCGTGCGAATATGGAGAGGCGCGATAGACCACTTCGCCCTGCTTGGCCAGCGCCGCGTAGTAGGCAATCGCCCGCGGCACCGCCTTTGGGTCGGCAAACGCGCGTCCGGCCTGCGTGGAGCCGCTCACGACCCAACAGTAGCCCTGGCGCTCGTAGTAGCCGATCAAGGCGGGGCTGAGCGTGCGCTCATAGTCCTCGATTCCAACTGGTGCATGCAGGGGGACGGAGCGCTCTTCGAGCTCCCCGTCGGCGGAGATCCGCGATAGCAGCGACGGATACTTCGGCCAGCGGTAAGGATTGCTCGCAGTCGATGTTCCCGGCCTGATTTCGCGCGCCCATTCGTCTGGCGAGACCGGCTCGGCGACGATCTTCGCGCCCGCCGGTATATGGGCGAGCATCCAGCTGCGCGTCAGGTTGCGCGTGTCGGCGCGTGAGAGCACCAGGCCCGAATGGATGCTGTATAGGAGGCCTTGAGCCAAAAGCCCCACAACGAGCAGCGCCGTCGCGACGACGCGCAGGCGCGGCAGCCGGCGCGCGAGGATCTCCGCCAGCCGCAATGCGAAGAACGCCGCCAGCAGACA
>Ga0182024_10005440_pt1 | contig 28584 bp, 23 predicted proteins | sample P32metaG_FD_120480 | JGI IMG/M metagenome (GOLD analysis project Ga0182024, IMG submission 120480) | Permafrost microbial communities from Stordalen Mire, Sweden - P3-2 metaG (Illumina Assembly) | ecosystem: Environmental > Terrestrial > Soil > Wetlands > Permafrost | place: Sweden: Stordalen...
CCATCGGTTGGGCGTTGCCGTCGATTAATATGACCTCGTGTCCCGGCGGAGTGAGTGCCTGTAACAGAAACATCCAGAGGTGCGGCATAAAGTTGCGCGTCACCCCGTTGTCCGGGTTATACAGCAGTATTTTCATTTTGGAGCCACGTTTGACAGGACTTCAAATCACGCCTGAGGGCTACTGCTTTGGCCGGCGCTGAGGGAATACAGCTAGACAGAATTCAGCCGCGGGCTCGTGATAGCGTCAGGCATGCTTTGCTCTTTCGCTGCGATCGTACTCTGATTACCGATGAATTGAAGATTAAGTTTGCTTTATGTTGTTCGCCAGCCGCTGCACCGTGTGCCGGGCCGATCTGGGTTGATCCACTGCTACAGTTCGCAGCGTTATTGAAAATACTGGCGCGTCTGCACTCCGTGGGTACATACGCCTGATGGTAAACCCGATTGCGTGATATAAACATCGCGGCTGCGCCGTGAGCCGGAGCATGCGAAGGAATTAATATGAAAAGCGCTGCGGCAAACACTGAGAGCAAGCAGTATTGTCGATTCGCGATTTCAACTAAAGGTTGGAAAACATTCTGATGATAAGGGCCCTGGCTGCAATGTTCTGTTTTTGCTGCGCTGCGGCCGGAGGATTTTCGCAGACACGGGCTTCCGACCTGACGCCGGAACAGGTGGCGGCGATCGATCGCTTCGTAAATGCGGAGATGCAGCGAGAACGCGTTCCAGGCTTGGCTGTCGGCATATACAGCCGCGGGCAAATTTTGCTGGCCAAGGGTTACGGTCTGTCGAGCGTGGAGTTGGACGCAGGGGTCAGGCCGGAGACGGTGTTTCAGTCCGGTTCGGTGGGGAAGCAGTTTGTCTCCGCGGCGATCATGATGCTCGTGGAAGAAGGCAAAGTAGGGCTGGACGACAGCATTGTAAAGTATTTTCCGGATGCGCCCGAAAGCTGGCGGAACATCCGAGTGAAAAACCTGCTGTCACACACCTCCGGGCTCGCGGAGTATGAGAGCGAGGAGCGAACCGGGCCGAAAGGGCCGTTTTATTTGCGGCTGGACTTCACGGAAGACGAACTGCTTAAGAAGGCCGAGGCTCTTCCGATTGAGTTCAAGCCCGGTGAGAAATGGGACTATCGCAACACCAATTACCTACTGCTCGGAATTCTGATTCGTCGAGTCACCGGAACTTTTTACGCCGATTATCTGCAGCAACGAATCTTTAGGCCCCTGGAGATGAGCTCCACACGGCTCATCAGCGAGTCGGACATCATTCCGAACCGTTCCTCGGGCTACGAATTGAAAGGCGAGAAGCTACAGAACCAAACATGGGTTTCTCCGACTTTCAATTCGACGGCGGACGGCGCGCTGTATTTCAACGTGCTCGATTTAAACAAATGGGACGAGGCGCTTTACGGGACGAAATTGCTGCGGCAATCCAGCCTGGACCAGATGTGGACAGTGTTTCCGCTCAACGATGGCAAGCCGAATAAGGATAATTATGGGTTTGGCTGGGCGCTCGCGACGGTTAAGGGCCACAAATTGGAGGAGCATGGTGGGGCGTGGCAGGGCTTCACGTGCCACTACCTGCGGTATCCGGATGATGCTGTCAGCGTGGCGGTGCTGACGAATTCGGATTCGGCGAGGCCGGAGCAATTCGCGCATGTGATTGCGGGGTTGGTCAATCCAGCTTTGAAATTACCCCAATTGGAAGCTATAGAGGACAAACAGCCAGAGCTGGCTCGACAGCTGAGTGCCGTTCTCGAGCAAGTGGCGAGCGGCAAGGATATCAAGGATCAGCTAAGTCCGAAGCTACTGGAAGTATGGACACCGGAACTGGTGGAAAGGGTGACGCGGGAGGTAAAGGCGGTGTGGCCATCAGAAGCGCTGACTCTAGTTTCGCGCAAAGAGAACGAAGGCCTCACGATGTCGCGTTACCGAATCCGTAACGGAAATGAGACAAGGCTGATGATTTTCGGAATAGCGGCGGATGGAAAGATCGATACGCTCTGGGTAGGGGCTGATCCAGACGTACGATAAGCTCGCGACTGATCGGCCCAGTTAACAATTTCTTAGACCTTCTCCGCCCGGATGCAAAACTCAATCACCCGCTGTTCAGCCCAGAAACGCTCATTCCCTCTGTCGCTCGAAATGAACGCGCAGTGTCCCCCATGCTCAGTGGCTACGAACGTAATGGAAGGGTTTCCTTCAACCCCCGAATTCCGTAGTGAAGAGATGGGAACAAGTGGATCGTCCTGCGCCGCGACAATGAGCGTGGGTACGCGGATTCCCGCAGGTCACGTGCAACGCACTGCCTCGATCGTAATAATCTGTTGCGTCGCGGTAGCCGCATTCCGGAGCCGTGATCGAGTTATCCCATTCGCGCAACGTCCGCGGCGTAAAGAACCGCTCGGACTGATATCGTTCCGGAAAGAGCTCCGCTTTCCGATTCATCCTGCTCCGCATACTGTAAAGGAAGTACGATTCATAGGGGCGGTTTCGCGGCTTGCCACTGCCGGCGGCACAGGAAGTCAAAAAAGGCACTGAGCCAAAAAGGAGACAACGCCGAGTTTAACTTTTGGATTCGATATAAGCCGCTCCACATCGAAAGTATTTTTGCGGCTCCAATTCCTGCACGTAAATAATTTGGGCAGGCGAAAAGATGCTGGAGGTTCCGGGTGAATACGGCACGGCTATTGCAAACATCGTGTTCACATTGTAGGCCCTTCGGCTCTTGAAGCGAACACCGCCCCGTGATACGTCCTCACAAACGACAATGTCGTCTTCAAATCCGTGACGCCGAATGCAAGCGCGGAATTTCGCTTTTGCTCGATGATACTTACGTTTGTGTTCTGGATGATCCTGCGCTGTAGGCGCTTCAGGTAGGGCCTCACCAGTTGCAGGACGATGTTCTGGTTCGTTCACAACTACCTGTTCATTGAGCTGCTCAGAAGACTTTCTCCAGATCGTTGACGAGCTGCATTCTTTGCAATACCGAACCACGTTTTCATTAAAGGTGTAAACATCAAATTCAAGGTCACTGTGTTCTACGGATTCTCGACCCCACGCATCACGCCTGAGTCGGGATAAGGTATCATTCGACCCTATTGGCGTACATATCGGTGCCCCCTTCGTGCAGGATCAATTCGGTCGCCCGATCTTTGCTGTCTGTGACAAAAGTGATCTGAGCGTCAAAGGCCTTAAAGAAATATTCGCGAAGGCTCTCCGGAAAATCGCCCTCCCGAATAATATGGATCGCTACTGAACTCACTTCGTAACTTCCGAGGTAAGCGTCGTACACTTTCGGGTCGACGGCGGCGGAATGCATCGAAAAAGGTGGCTCCTGCACCATGAGTCCGGCGGATCGCTTCTCCACGCGCCACTTCAATTCAAGAATCCGGCAATTCAAATCTAGAGCGGCGATTTGCGCAGCCGCAGAATTGCCAACCCAAAGCAATTCATTTGATGCGCGTTTGAAAGCGAAGCCACAAGGCGACGCTTTCCTTCTCGGGCATCTGCGTCAAACAAGTCATCTGACCCATAACTTAAGTGGTCCGCCAGGATCGTGGTTATCGCTGAATCAAGTGTTTCACTTTCCGCGCAGTTCACTTTCTACATTGTTTCACCATCGCGTTCTCCAGTACACTGCCGGGCGCGAGGTGAGACTTGAACCAATTTCCTGGCCTGAGAATTAGCAATAGCCAAGCGACACGAGCGTCCTGGATCGTAGTTCTGATTTTTGTAGCGCTAATGCTTTCAAAATCGTCGGCGGCGCAAGCGGTGCCTCAGGAGTCGAAGTATCCGGATTTCCCCAGCGAAACACCGGCGAATTTGCAGCCTGTAGTGGATAGTTTTGACTACATCAGCCGCGAAGTTATGGTTCCCATGCGCGACGGTGTGAAGTTACACACCATCATCCTGGTACCCAGAGGCGCCAAGAACGCTCCGATTCTTCTGACTCGCACGCCCTACAACGCCAGCGAACTTACGAGCCACACTCACAGCTCTCACCTCGGATCAATCCTCTACGGTTATGACAACGCCACCGAAGTGATCGTGGAAGGCGGATACATACGTTGCATTCAGGACATCAGAGGCAAATACGGTTCCGAGGGCGATTACGTGATGACCCGCCCACTGCACGGGCCACAAAATCCGACGCCTGTGGATCATTCCACCGACACCTACGACACCATCGATTGGTTGGTGAAGAACGTCCTTGAAAGCAACGGCAAGGTAGGCATTCTGGGAATTTCTTACGACGGCTTCCTGCCACTGATGGCGCTGGTGAATCCGCATCCCGCGTTGAAGGTTGCAGTGCCCATGAATCCCATGGTGGACGGCTGGATGGGCGATGACTGGTTCCACAACGGCGCCTTCCGTGAACAGAACATGGGGTACGTCTACGAACAGGAGGGAACTCGCACCAATGAAGTGAAGTGGTGGACCAGCAATTTCGACGACTACGACACTTATATTCGGGCGGGCTCGGCGGGCGAGCTAGGCCGGCAGCACGGACTAGAACAGGTTGGTTTCTGGCGCAAGTTGACAGCGCACCCAAGTTACGACGCGTTCTGGCAAGACCAGGCGATGGATAAGATTCTGGCCAACCAGCCGCTTAAAGTGCCGGTAATGTTGGTACACAGCTTGTGGGATCAGGAAGATATCTATGGCGCCATTGCAGTCTATAAGGCCATCAAACCCAAGGACACCAATAACGACAAAGTATTTCTGGTGATGGGTCCATGGCATCACGGGCAGGAAATTGACGACGGCAGCTCGCTCGGCGCCTTGAAATTCAACAGCGACACCGGACTGTATTTCCGGGAAAAGGTCTTGCGGCCTTTTCTGGATCGCTATCTCAAGGACGAAGCGTCTCAAGGGGAAGTGGCGCCGGTAACGGCTTTCGAAACGGGCACAAACACGTGGCGCAAATTGCCGGCCTGGCCCGCTGGCTGCGTGAATGGCTGCACGATTCGGCCGACTCCTCTTTATCTCACTTCAGGTTTGAAGTTGAATTTCGCCGCGCCGCAGGCGGGTGACAGCGAGTTTGAGGAATACGTTTCCGATCCCGCAAAACCGGTGACGTATCGTCCGCGCCCCATTCAGCCAATGGGCTATGGCAATGGGCTGACTTGGTCGGAATGGTTGGTCGATGACCAGCGCGAAGCTTCCGGCCGACCTGACGTCATCAGCTTCACCTCCGAAGTTTTGCGCGATCCGGTGAAAATCAGCGGCCAGCCAATCGCGAACCTGGTGGCTTCCACGTCTGGAACGGACTCTGACTGGGTCGTGAAAGTTATCGACGTTTATCCTGATGAGGTGGCCAGCCAACCTGCCATGGGCGGTTACCAGCTCATGATTTCCGCGGACATATTCCGTGGCCGCTATCGGGAAAGCCGCGAACATCCAACGGCACTGGTGGCCGACAAGCCCTTGCTGTACCGCTTTACGCTGCCTACAGCGAACCACGTTTTCCTGCCGGGCCATCGCATCATGGTGCAAATCCAGTCCAGCTGGTTCCCGCTATACGACCGCAATCCACAGACATTCGTGCCCAATATTTTTTGGGCCAAGCCCGAAGATTACAAAAAGGCCGTACAGCGTCTTTACCATAGCCCAACGCAAGCGAGCTTCATCGAGCTGCCAGTCGTAGGGACGCGATAGCCTGACCAGGGCTTAATCAAAAACACCCGCAAGCCTCATGGCTTGCCCTGGTTTTAAAACTCAAAGATGGAGAGAATAAGAATGGTAGAGGCGGGGGTAGTCGGAATTCTACGCTAGACTGATAACGCCCATGTTATTCATTTTAATGAACGATGCAAATGGCCATTTTGGTGAATTCGCGCAAGTGCGGTACACGCCGGGGACACTCTTACAAACCGGAAAGCGATTAATCACATTCAAAAAGATAAGCTAATGGTAGAGTAAGCCGCTGAGGGTTGCTCCTTGCTCTATCCCTTAAATTGCAGTCGGTTACTTGCTCGGGACGGCGCCAGTAACCTAGTCTCCTCCCCTTCAATTATGGCCGTAGATTTTCGCTGGTGCCGGATCGAAAAGGGGTTCGGACTCGGCTCCTAGCGATGATGAACTTATCTGCACTCGAAACATGTTACCGATTTCATCGATTTTTCGATTCAGGGGGTGCCACGGTTAGCGGCGTGTCCTGATCGCAAACAAAGAAAGCGATAAATTTTGCCGGCTCCGTCGAGCTTGCATTCTGCGATACGAGATGGATCGAATTCGCTTCTTCATAAAAGCTCTCGCCAGCTTTGATGATCTTCTCCGGCTCGCCTTTAACTTGATTACGGATGGCCCCCGCAACGATGTAGCCAGACACCGGGCAAGGATGGGAATGCGGCGCTGAAGCTTCGCCCGGGCCGTAGTAAACCTCCACAAGCGATATTCTGAGATGATTGCCGTCTAATTTCGACAACGGTCTAGAAAGCAAAGTTCGTACTTTTAGGCTCTCCTCGCTTGGAGTTTTCGACGAATCCTCCTGAATTGAAGCCAGGCGGACTGGCATCAACGTGCCGCTGAGTGATATCAGGGCAACGACAAAAAATTTTGGAACGAGATTCATAATTCACCCACTAGAAATCGTTGCAGCGCCACGGCATCGGACGTTGGAGTCAGGCACGAGCGAAAGCCATTAGTCGCTAGTGGCCATAGGAGCATTCTTGGCCGGAAGAAGCTGCGGCTCCATGCCAGGCAGCGGGTGGTCAAAATCCTGGACGCCGCCGGCAAAAGACACCCCTTTTGCTTCGGGTCCCAGGAAGATCACAATTGCGCCAACCAGGAGCACGGTTGCAGCGAGGATGCCCATGGATGTGGCGTAGCGGAAGTGTTCGCCCAGCACGGCTTCGACGTAGCCGACGCTGGACGCAATCAATACGCCGAGCTGGTACGCAAATCCTGGGAAGAACGCGCGTAGCTGCCCAGGCGAAAGCTCAGTGATGTGCGCGGGTATCACGCCCCAAGCGCCCTGAACCATGAACTGCATGGCGAAGGCCCCCAACATTATCAGCCGCAGGCTGGGCGCGAACACCCAAAGGGGAATGGTTAGGATGCCCAGGATCGCGGCCGTAATCATAGCTTTTCGACGGCCTAACTTCTCCGAGAAGAGGCCGAAGGTGATTCCTCCGCAGATCGCACCAATCATGGAAATGACGGTCACGAGCGCAGTCTGGTTCACAGAAAAGTGGCGCTGGCGTTGCAAGAATGTGGGGTACATGTCCTGGGTGCCGTGAGACATGAAATTCATCATGGCCATGAGCACGACTAGATAGCAGAAGAGTTGCCAATTCTTGGAAATCGCGGCGCGATAGGTTCCCCAATCGGTTCGTGAGGCATGCCACGCTTCGCTTTCTTTCACTCGGGAACAGATCAACAGGGTGATAAGAGCGGGAATTCCGCCGATGAAAAACATGGGTCGCCAGCCCCAGTGTGGAAAAACGGTGTAGTAGCAGATGGCGGCAAGAATGTTTCCGGTTGCATAGCCTTCCTGCAATAAGCCAGAAACCAGGCCCCGCCACTTGCCCGGGACTGATTCCATGGCCAATGAAGCACCGACGCCCCAGGTCCCACCCATACCGATACCGTAGAGCAGGCGGCAGATAAAGAAGATTTTGTAGTTTGGTGCCAAGCCCGACAAAATTTCCATCAGCGAATAAAAAATGATGTTGGCCATTAACAGGTAACGCCGGCCATATCTGTCGGCCAGGATGCCGAACACAAAGGCGCCAACCGGACGCATGGCAAGGCTGGCGGTAATCGTCAAGGCGATGGCGGGAATCGAACGTCCGAAATCCCGCGCAATCGCAGAAACTACGAATATAAGGACGAAGAAATCGAAGGCGTCGAGGGTCCAGCCAAGAAACCCGGAGAGCACGGCGTTGCGCTGGTTAGCGCGTTGGTTTTCCGGAGGGTTAGTGGGCATTGGAGACCATCCAAGTCCGAGGGGCACTTATTCGGCTCACGTGCGATCGAACACAGATGTCAGGCTCCCGGGGTGTTCTCGACTGAGTAGGATTCGTTCCTCCCATGCTCGCGACAACAACGCAACTGGAGCCTCAGGAAGACACTCAACTTACGCTCGATCATTACCGGCTTGGGCAGGAAAGTCCTTTGAAAAGTCTTGGAAAATTATTAAGAACTAAGCGCGGTCCCGAATACAGATATTGAGACGAGACTACATAAGGGGAGTCGCTTACGAACAAATTTGGCCCTCCAAGAAAGCCGTAAGCCTCCCCAACGCTCCCGAGGTGAGCTTTAAGGCGACATAACGGGCTAATGAGAACAGACACAATGAATCACTATATATAAGGATCCAGCGGAATTCGGCGATAACGGTAACAAGTTGATGCCTCCTCGAAGCTTTTCTTAAGAAATTTTGAAGACTTTTCAAAGGACTCCCAAAAACTGAAGTGCTAAACGAGGGGCTGCGGAGAGTCACTGGCTCTGGACGCTGCTGCAGGATACCGGCGGCCCTGAACCTAAAAGGGCATAGCTGCGCGCCAGAGGCTAAACCTCCGGGTTCCGCAAGGGGGTTGGGCGATGAGCTTACTTAACATTTTGAGCGGCAGATGGTTGTTCACAATCGCGTCGATATTCGTGCTTGCAGTTTGTTCGGTACCCGCAAGTGGGCAGGTGGGCGCAAACGTCAGCGGAATCGTGACGGATGCATCGGGAGCAGTAGTGCCTGGGGCGACCGTCACGATCACCAATACCAAGAACGGAGAGTCGCAAACCCAGGTTACCGGGAACGGTGGGAACTACCGAGGAGTGAATTTGCAACCGGCGCCGTACGTGATTTCGGCGGAGGCCAAGGGGTTCGGCACGCAAAAGAAGAACATCACGCTGCTGGTGGGTTCCGACGAGACAGTGGACTTCACGATGGGCGTCAGCGAAGTCACGCAAAACGTGACGGTGTCGGCGGAAGCTGGCGCGGAGATTGAGGTCACCAAGTCTGAGCCGTCGTCGATGGTCAGCGACGAACAGATCGATAACCTGCCGGTTCTGAACCGAGACTTTCTGGTGATCGCGCAGACGATGCCCGGATCGACCACCATGACGAACATGGGGGTGTACCCGGCATTCAACGTGACCAAGTTCGGTGGGGTGGCGGATCAGCGCAGCGGCAACTCGACGATTCTGGACGGCGCACCGATTGACGATCCAATCTGGGGCTCGCCGGTCATTAATATGAGCCAAGACGCAATCCAGGAATTCAAGGTGTACCGTGACCAGTTCGATGCGCAATACGGGTACGCGATGAATGCGGTGATCACGGTGGCGTCGAAAGCAGGCGGAGATCAGTTCCACGGAACTGGATACTATTTCGGACGCAATGAGGCGCTCGATGCGATCAATGCGCTAGCAACGACCAAGCCGCCTTATTCGCTGCTTCGCGCGGGTGGCACGTTTGGCGGTCCACTCATTAACAACAACACACATTTCTTTGTGGGCTATGAAAATCTGCACATCAATACAGCTGCGGTTGAAGCGCTGCCGCCAAGCAACCCCTTTGCGGCCCAAGAGAACGGAAATTATCCCTACACGGAAACCGAAACGCTGGTAGATGCGAGAGTGGATCACCGGTTCAGCAAGAGCCAGTCCATCTGGGTGCGCTATGCATACGATAACCACGTCACGCCAACAGGCGGACCAGCAAATTACGCCAACAACCAGAACAGTGTCAGCAAATCAGACAATTTGGTGGCAGAGCATGACTGGGTAATCTCGCCGACGAAGGTGAACACAGCTGGATTCATATTCATGTATCAGGATTTGTATTCCTTGCAGACTGATCCGGGAGCGGTGGCGATCCTGCGGCCGTCGTTTTATTTTGGCGGCAACGTCGACGATCCCCAATATTTCCCACGGCACGATTACACCGGGTACGACACGTTTTTCCTGACGCTGCCGAAGAACAGTTTGAAATTTGGCGGCGGGCTGACACGAGAATACAACTCATACGGGGCGCATTTCTTCCAATACGGCCAGTGGCAATTTACGACCGACCAGCCGTTCAACAAGAATGATCCCTCGACTTGGCCGGTGTCGTTGCAATTGGAGACACCTGGAACCTTCAGCTACACGTCAAACGTACCGTGGCTTTTCGTCCAGGACGACATATCGGCGACGCGCCGGCTGCACTTCAACTTGGGATTGCGCTATGACTTGGATACGAACCTGCGAGACAACTCGTTCTACGACAGCCTATTAAAGAATCCAGAGTTCGCGGGCATTGGGGCGTTCGTAAGCCCGAACCGAGGCAATCAATACACTAACTTCCAGCCGCGCCTGGGGGTTGCGTATGACCTGTTCGGAAACGGAAAAGCCCTACTGCGCGCCGGTTACGGAAAATACGTGACACGCAACCGTCCGTGGCTTCAAGAAGAATCGGAGCAGTCCACTATCGGAGCGGCTGTTTTTATCACCAACCCGGCGCAATTGAGCAACTACCCGAACATTACCGCTGCTCTGGGCGGCCTCACTTTGGCTCAGTACATAGCGGCGGGCGGACCGCGCTCGATTGGAATCATCGACAACAACTTCAAACTGCCGTACTCCAATAACTTCACTGGAGGCTTCTCGTGGCAGGTCAACCCCAACACGCTGTTGGATATCGATGCGGTGTTCGACAGGTCAGGGAATGAATGGGCCGGCAAAGACTTGAACTTGCCGAATGGCGTGCTGAGCGCTTCCAACCCGCGACCGGTGCCGCAATTCAGCCAGGTAACGGATCTGGTGAACTTCGGCTGGGCCACGTTTCACGCGTTAGAGGTTCAGTTGCGAACGCGAACCAAGGGGTTCGACAACATCTATGTGTCGTACACGTATTCGCAGAGCATTATCGACGCGGCGACATTTTTCGGAACGTACCTGTTTGCGAACAACTACGCATATAACCCCACTAACACGCCACACAATCTGAGCGTTAGCTTCACGACGGCGCTGATGCCAAAGGTGGGGCTCCGGCTGAGCGGAATTTATTCGTTCGTGAGCGGACCGCCCTATCCAGTGAACGCAGGTATCTCTCTGGACGGGCACCAGAACCCGGCGAGCCAGCTTCCTCCAGGATTGGAACAAACAGTGGGATATGGCGACACAGCGGCGCAGTTGCAGGTTATCAATGCGTTTCGCGCCAACCCGTGCGCGTATGTTGTCGCCGGCGCACCCTGCACGGCGACCCCGGAACCGGCCATCTCGGCAAGTCAATTGAAGCTACAACCGATCAACAACCTGAATTTGCGCTTGACGAAGGACTTTGCGATCAAAGAGCGGGCGCACCTGCAATTGTTTATGGAAGGCTACAACGTCTTCAATCACGTAACCAAGTACCTTGGCGGCGGCGGATTCGGTGGTGAGAGCACTATGCTTTCGCCGTCATTCCTCGTTCTGGATCAGGCGCTTGATCCACGCTTGCTGCAATGGGGAGCCAGGTTTGTATTTTAGATGTCAGAACGGGGCCGGAAAACATTCGCGAAACGCGAATGTAATTTTCCGTGTAGCGCAAACGGTAATCGGCAGAAGGAGGACGCTTGAATCAACAGGCTTGGAAGTCGCGCATTGCAACGAGCGTAATAGCGTTATTCGTAACCCTGGGAGGCACGCTTGGAGTTCTAAAAGCGCAGGATAACGAGAAAGCTAAAACTGGCGCAGAGGCCTTACCGGGAATCAACTGGTCTGTGGATCAACTGAAGCAGGCGGTGGCCCCGGTGCGTCCCGGCCGCGTGCTGCTTCCGGTGAAGTGGCCTAACAACGCGAGAGTTGCCGTGGTGATCAGCGTGGATGCGGACAACGAAACGTTTCTGTTGGCGGCGGGAAATACAGCTCCGGCGCCGGTGGCAAACGAAGAATACGGGGCCACCGAAGGATTGCCGCGAATTCTCGCTATGTTGGATCGCCTAGATATTCCGTGCACGTTTTTCACCCCGGCGGTGAGCACGATTATCGCTCCGCAAATGATTCCGCAGATAATGAAGTCCGGGAAACACGAGATCGCACTTCACGGGTGGATCCATGAGTCGGTGGAGAAGCTGAACGACGCGGCGCTCGAAGAGAAGCTGATGCTGCAGGCGATGGAACACTACACGAAGGCAACCGGGAAGAAGCCGGTGGGCAGCCGGACGGGGAGCTGGCAGTTCAGTCCGTACACTATGGGGATCGAGCAGAAGCTGGGCTTGCTCTACGACAGCAGCCTGATGGCGATGGACGTGCCGTACGAGCTCATGTCGAACGGAAAAGATACCGGAGTGGTGGAGCTGCCAGTGACGTGGGTGCAGGATGACTATCCATATTTTGTTGTGAATGGATCGCTGCCCTCCCCGGAATTGATTTTTCAGGTTTACAAAGATGAATTTGACATGGCCTATCGCGAAGGGACGTTTCTGATGTTGACGTTCCACCCGCAGATCGAACGGCGCTCACGCATTTTGTATATGGAACAGCTCATCGCGTACATGAAAACGAAACCGGGCGTCTGGTTTGCTACCGCAGAGCAAGTGGCAAAATGGGTGAAGTCAAACCCCACGGTCGATTCGCCCTTTGGGCGCATGCAAGAGTCGCAATAAAAAAACAGCCTGGATAACTTTACCCCCGGAAGTGAACCAGGGCCGTGGTGGTGCAACTGCGGCCCTGTCATTTTTTAGCAGCACTGTCTAAGGGTGTTTCGTTCAAGGTTAATTACTCAGGAGTTTTGGCCGGGTCTCCGGGTTCGCAGATGGCGGAGAAAACTTCACACCTACCGCATTCGCGTGGGACGAAGGCGTCTTCAGTTCTTCTTATAAATTGGATCGCTTCGTATGCATCCCCAAGTAAGCGAATGGGGAACAGGCGCTCGTTGGTGTATGTAACGCCGGCCGGCGTGTTTTATTGTTGGTCTGGCATACGGCTGAACGGCGTGTCTACCGTGGGATTCGACTTGATCCAATCAACCACCTGTGCGGCAGTTGCAAACCAGACGTCCGGTTTTGTTTTCATGTAGGCGATGAGTTGCTCAAGATATAGGAAACGGGAACGACGCTCGGCGTTGGGATGAAAAGTCAGCATCACGAAGGATCGTTCGCGATAGGCCATATCGAATTCCTCGCGGAAAACCTGGAAAACCAGCTTGGGAGAAGGCAGATCCCCTGCCGGACCAAAAAAGATTCCATCGTCGTTCACCCAAGTCACAGGTAGCTCAACAATGCCGGTGTCCTTGCCGTTGGACATGAGCTCGTAGGGTACGTCCATGGCCATGAGACTGCTGTCGTAGGTCAAGCCGAGCTTTTGGTCGACAGAGAGTGTATAGGGGCTGAAAGCCCAACTGCCGGTGCGAGACCCGAGCGGCTTCTTCCCGGAGACCTGAGTGAGGTAGTCGATGGCCTGGCCCAAGAGTCGTTGTTCCTGGGCGGCGTCGTTAAGAATATCCACGGATTCGTGAACCCAGCCGTGCAGCGCGATTTCGTTTTTCCCGGATTTCAATATTTGAGGAACCATTTCGGGGGCGAGAATCGCACTGACCGCCGGGGTGAAGAAGGTCGCAGGGACGTTCAGGCGATCGAGCATCGCGATGATGCGGGGTAGACCTTCCGTAGCGCCGTACTCCGCATCGGATAGCGGTCCGGGTCCGGTGACGCCGGTTGAGAGGGGATAGGATTCATTATCAATATCGAAACTTACGACGACGGCGAGCCTCGCGTTGTTAGGCCACTTCTGGGGAAGTAAGACACGGCCTGGGCGCACCGGCGCCACCGCTTGCTGAAGCTGATCAACCGACCAATTGATCCCGGGCAGGGCCTCGGCACCGGTTTTGGCCTTTTGCTTTTCTTGCGCGTGCACTTGGGTGCTCAGGGCACAGGTGAGACACACAAGCGCCACGAGGTTTATCAGGACACTCTTCGAGTTTGATCGCTTCACGCTGCCCCCTTTAGATGGTCGCCGCGACGAATGTTGAAAAATCGAAATTAATTTTCGACCGGGCCGAGCTCGCTGAGTCCGACGATTCTAACTACTACGGTTGCAACGAAACAGGCGTTTCTATAGCCCACTTGATTACGTAGCTGCAAACTCCTTGTGTTTCTAAAGCAAAATAGGGCCTCAAGAAACCATTGCCCCTGATGATGCTCAGGTCTATGATACGGCGCACAAACAAAGCCTGAGCAAACTCCAGGAACCTAAAAGGTTCGGGAGTGCTATTCATGCTTGTTTTTAGCAAGGGTGGGTACCGAAAGTCCTTTCAGAATTCTTCAAAAATCCTTAAGAACCGTTAGAGGCAATAAATGAACGATCCAAACATTCTTTTGATTCCCGCGACGCGGGCATAGAGGATTGTTGAAGCACTTGGCGGACGGTGCGTAGTTTGAGAAGCGTCAACGGCCCGCTGATGCGGATTGTCACGAATGTTTCGCGGTATAGATGGTATTGCAGGAGGCAGTCATGAGCGATTGCCAACATCAATTCGCGTTCGGGCCATTTGTTCTGGATCCAGTTGCGCACGACCTTCTTCGAGACGGGCAATCTGTACCTCTCACTCCAAAAGCATTCGACATCTTACTGGTGCTGGTGCAGAACCATGGGCGATTACTGGATAAAGAGGAGTTGATCCGTGCTGTATGGCCCAATACGTTCGTGGAGGAGGGGAATCTGTATGTGATGGTTTCCATCCTGCGCAAGGTGTTCGGTGACCACGGGTACATTCAGACTGTACCCAAACATGGTTACCGATTTGTGGGGGAGATCACGCTCCTGCCGCTAGCAGAGGCGGTGGTTCGACAAGAGCAGGCAGCCCAGGTCGTAGCGCCCGCGGTCGTACCAGCGGTTGCGCAGCGCGAGGGCGTTGCAGAGTTATCGTTGCCAAAATTACGAGTGCCGGCGTTTCGAGTTGCTTCGGTTGCCGCGGTGCTGGGAGCAATTCTCTTAGCTCTAGCAATTTGGTCGAATATGGAACCGACTATTCATGGAATGAAACGGGTGGAGATCAGGTCTCTGGCAGTACTGCCGTTCGAGACCCTGGGCGCACAAGCGGGCGATGAATACCTGGGCTTGGGAATGGCTGACGCGTTGATCACTAAATTGGGCAGCACCGGCAAGATTGCAACGCGGCCCACGAGAGCGATTCAGAAATATCAAAATATATCCCAGGAGCCGCGAGCAGTGGGCCGGGAGCAAAATGTGGATGCGGTGTTGGATGGCAGCATCCAGCGATCAACCGACCGGGTACGAGTGACCGCGCGATTGATTCGGGTCGCGGACGGCATGCAGCTGTGGGCGGACACGTTCGATGAAGACTTCACGAACCTGTTTGCGGTTGAGGACGCGGTATCCGCGCGAGTAGCGGGATCGATTCAGCTGGAATTGACGGGAGAGCAGAAAGAGCGGCTGGCCAAACGCCCGACTTCGAACAGCGAGGCGTACCAGGCCTATCTGAGGGGACGTTATTTCTGGAATGAGCGGACCGGCGAAGGACTGAAGAAGGGATTGAGCAATTTCCGCCGTGCCGTTGATCTGGACCCGACATACGCCGAAGCCTACGCGGGAATCGCTGACTCCTACGCCATGCTGGGGCTATACACCGTGCTCCCACCGAACGAGGCGTTTCCGAAGGCAAAAGCAGCCGCGATTCACGCGCTGGAGCTGGATAGCGCGCTGGCGGAGGCTCACGCGACACTAGGATTTGTGCACTTCTATTACGACTGGAATGGAGCCGCCGCGGAAAAAGAGTTTGCCACCGCGCTGCAAGAGAATCCGCACTATGCAATGGCGCACTCGTGGCGCGGTTTTAATCTGGCGGTGATGGGGCGGGCGGCTGAAGCCATCAAGGAAGCGACGTTGGCGCAAACCGACGATCCGTTGTCGGCGATCGTGGGTACAAATGCCGCGTGGGTATATTTCCTGGCGCGACAGAACGGTAAGGCCATTGAAACATTAGAGAATGTGATTGAGATCGATCCGAATTTCCCGCGTGCGCATTTCCGGCTGGGCAATATCTACGAGCACGAAGGGCAGTACGACCGCGCGATCGCGGAATACGTAAAGGCCGTGCAGCTTTCGGCAGGGGACACCTATTACGAAGCCTCGCTGGGGCATGCGTATGCAATGTCAGGAATGGTAGCCGAAGCGGAGAAGAGTCTGCATCATCTGGAAGAGTTGTCGTCGCGGCGGTACGTCCCGCCCTATGCCATTGCATTAATTTACTTAGGGATGGGCAATAAGCACCACGGGCTCGAATGGCTGGAGAAAGCAAGCGCGGATCGTTCCACCTCCATGGCGTACCTGCGGGTGGACCCGACCCTGAATAGCCTGAGGTCCGAGCCAAGGTTCGCGAGTCTGGTGAAGCAGACAAACTTCTAGGATCTCTAGGCGAGCGCCTGCATGGGACAGGGCGGCGCGGACGGGGTTTGGACGCTAACGCTTAGAACTTGCTTGGATTGGGCACATCGTACCGGTAAAAGAAATTCTTAAGGTTTTTCTAAGTGCGTTCAAAGGACTTTCCTCAGGTTCATCGGCAATTGTTTCCATCGCAGGCACAGGCGCTAAATCAGTTTTACGCACGCCCGAACCGGACTCATAGTTGCGCTCCCATGAAGAGCGAATGGCCTCTTCGGCGATTGCGCAGCCCCCAGACGGCTGAAGACGCTGAGCATTACCCAGGAGGAATGGCCTATGAGAAAAATCAAATGTTTTTCGGTTTGTCTTCTCTGTGCGATTTCGGCCATTTGGGTGAGCGCCAACGCACAGGAAGCGAAGAAAACAATTCAGGAACAGGCGCAGGCGACGGCATCGGTCATCCAGGGCACACTGAAGTTGTCGGGGTTGCGCCAGCCCGTGAAGGTGCTGCGTGACCGATGGGGAGTGGCCCATATTTACGCGCAAAACCAGCATGATTTGTTTTTTGCACAGGGGTTTGTGGCCGCCCAGGATCGGCTGTTTCAGATGGAATTGTGGAAGCGCTCTGGGCAGGGCAGATTGGCCGAGGTGCTGGGCACTTCGGCGCTGTTTCGCGACATCAGTGCCAGACAACTGCGATACCGCGGAGACATGACCGCCGAGTACAAAAGTTATTCGCCCGACACGAAGGAAATTCTTGAAGCGTTCACGGCCGGGATCAACGCAAATATTGCTTCACGATTGACGGCAGAGGACCGCGGACTGCCGGTGGAATTCAAAATTGCTGGCTTCAAGCCGGAGCCCTGGAAACCAGAGGACTGCCTGAACCGCATGGCGGCGTACGCGATGACAGGCAATGCCGTTGCTGAACTGGAGCACGCGGAGATGGTGGAAGCGGTAGGCGCGGAGAAGGCTTCGAAGCTACTCGATCTCGATCCCAAGGTTACGCTCGATCCAGCTCCCGGCGTTGATTTTTCGGGGTTAGCTCCCGGCCTACTGGAGAACCTGATCGGAAGCGATTCCCGAATCAAATTCCCGACGTATTACATCGAGGGCAGTAACGACTGGACCATTTCCGGAGCGATGACCCAGAGCGGCAAGCCGATACTGGCAAATGATCCTCATCGCGTGATCGCGGTGCCGTCTTTGCGCTACATGGTTCATCTGGTGGCTCCGGGATGGGACGTCATCGGCGCGGGAGAGCCGAGCCTGCCGGGCGTAGCGCTCGGACACAACCAGCAGATTGCGTGGGGGTTCACGATTTTTGGGGCCGACCAACAGGACCTGTATTTGGAGGAACTCAATCCAGAAGATGCTTCTCAATACCGCACCGAGAAGGGCTGGGAGCGTATGCAGGTGCAGCGAGAGACGTTTAAGGTGCGCGGCGGCCTGGACGTCACCGTTGAACTGAAATTTACGCGGCATGGACCGGTACTCTGGCAGGACCATCGGCGTGCGCTAGCGCTGCGATGGGTGGGAATGGAGCCGGGCACGGCAGGCTACTTGTCATCGTTGGCCGTAGATCGAGCGGAAAACTGGCAACAGTTTACAGACGCCATGAAGCGCTGGAATGTGCCTTCGGAAAATATTGTGTATGCCGACAAGCAGGGGAATATCGGGGAATATTCGGTGGGGTTGTCGCCGATTCGAAAGAAGTGGATGGGGCTGTTGCCCGTTCCGGGGGTGGGCGGTTACGAGTGGGAAGGGTTTATTCCGACTGGAGATTTGCCGCATTCGTATAATCCGCCGCGAGGATTCATTGCGACTGCGAACAACAAGATGACGCCCGACCCTTATCCGTACAACATCGGATTCGAATGGTATTCGCGCTATCGCGTGCAGCGTATCGATCAGGTGCTGGATGCCGCCTATAAGGAAAATCACAAGCTGACGGTCGAGGATTCCGAGCGGCTGCAAACGGAGTCGGTCTCGCTGCCGGCGATTGAGCTTGTGCAACTGCTGCGCAAAACAGCCGCGGACCATCCGAATGCAGAACAACAGCTATTGATCGGATGGAATGGGAGCGTCGATAAGGATTCCGCAGCAGCCACGCTTTACGAGGTGTACATGGAGGAATTGAAGAAAGCGGTGGTCCATCAGGTGGCTCCCCCGCAGTTGTGGTTCCTCGCGAGGAATTTTACCGAGTATCAAGTGCTGAATGTTCTGTTGAACCCTACAGAAGATAATTTTGGAAGCAATCCAGAAGCTTCTCGGAACCAGTTGTTGGAGCAGGTCCTGCAAACGGCGAGTGAGAAACTGAGAAGACTGCAAGGCGCCGATTCTTCAAAGTGGAGCTGGGGGCAGCTGCACTTTGCGCAATTCCATCATTCCCTCAGTCCGGCGATCAAGGATCTGGGGCCCGTGCCGCGATCGGGTGACGGAGAGACCGTCGGCGCCACCGGATTTTACGGCGATTCTTTTGAGCAAGTGTCGGGTGCGAGCTACCGCGAGATTCTGGATCTGAGCGATTGGGACAAGTCGGTGGCGATCAATACTCCTGGGCAGAGCGGCGAGCCGAGCAGCGCACATTATTCCGACTTAATGCCGCTGTGGGGCCAAGGCGTTTATTTTCCGCTGCGATACACGGAAGAGGCAGTGAAAGAAGTAATGACGGACAAGCTCGAGTTACAGCCGTGAACAATTGGACCTCATTCAGGGGAGAGACGGGGATGCGACGCAAGACAGGATTACGGGTGATGGCATTTTTCTTGGTGCTTCCGGGCTGTGCGTTCGGGCAGGCCACTCAAAAAATTCCGGGACTACCCAACGTTCCGATTGATGCTACTGCGGAGCAAGCGCAGCAGGCTGTCGCTATCGCACGCGCGGGCAAGAAGTTGACGCCGAAGGGTTGGCCCAACGGTGCGCGCGTGGCCGTGTGCATCTCGTTTGACGTCGACAACGAATACCTGGCGGATGCGCCACCGCTTCCTGTGCCGATGTCCGCTGGAGAGTATGGGGCGACAACCGGCCTAACCCGCGTTTTGGAGATGCTAGACCGGCAACAGATTCCCGCTTCGTTTTATATTCCGGCGGTCAGCGCGATTCTGCACCCGGATATGATCAAGGAAATCCAGAAAGGCAACCGGCATGAGATCGGGGTACACGGATGGATTCATGAATTTCCGCCGTTGGTGGGAAGTGCCGAAAAGGAAGAGGAGCTGCTGAACCGCGCGATTGATTATCTGACAAAGGCGACCGGCAAGCGGCCGGTGGGGTATCGTGCGCCGGCGTGGGCATTCAGTCCATACACGCTTGGTCTGCTGACCAAGGCTGGTTTTCTATACGACAGCAGCATGATGGCTATGGATCAGCCCTACGAACTGATTTCGAACGGTAAAGATACTGGATTGCTTGAACTTCCAGTGACCTGGATTCTGGATGACTATCCTTATTATGGCGAGAACGCCGACGGGTCGATGCCGGACCCGCGGTCGGTTTTCGAAGTCTATAAAGCGGAATTTGACGGGGCTTATGAGGAAAAGACGTTGTTTCTACTCACCATGCATCCGCACATTTCGGGACACCGCTCGCGCATCACGCAAGTGGATAAGCTGATTACCTATATGAAGTCGAAGCCAGGCGTATGGTTTGCGACGGAGGAGCAAGTAGCGCGCTACCTTCAGCAGGCTAACAAGTAGTGCGCCAGTGATGCTATCGCGGCCAGAAAATATGATAAACGCCACAGCGATTATTTTCTTTTGTTTGCTTTCGCTGTTCCTGACAGGGAGGGTCGCAGCCCAGGCGCAAAGTGCGACTGCTGGTGTTGACTCTCATACGACGGTGCTGCACGCGGCGCGGCTTTTGGATGTTAAGAATGGCCGTATCGTGAAGCCCGGCGAGGTGCTGGTTCAGGGTGAGCGCATCGTGGAAGTGGGCTCGAGCGTGAAGCATCCTGCGGGTGCAGAAGAGATCGACTTGGGCGATCGCACGCTGATGCCCGGCTTAATCGACGCGCACGTTCACTTGTTCCTGCATCCGGGTGCTGAAGACCTGCAAACGGTACAGGAATCCGTGCCGCAGCGCACCATCATGGCGACCCTGGCGGCGCGCGATGACCTGATGGCGGGATTCACGGCCGAGCGCGACATGGGCACGGAAGGCGCGGGGTCCGCGGACTCCGCGGTTCGCGATGCCATCAATGACGGCCGGCTCCTCGGACCGAGGTTGCGAGTCAGCGGCAACGCCATCAACATTCTGGGCGGCCACGAAGATGCCATCGGCTTCAATCCTGAGCAGCATGTCCTGCCTAACGCGACGTATGCCAACAGCACGGATGAGATCATCGCTGTCATCCGCCAGCAGTTCAAGGAGGGCGCGGACTTTATCAAGATTTATGAGACTGGAGCGGACGAACTGCGGGACGGGAGACACCACACCTATTTTCAATATACTGAGGAGCAGTTGAGCGCGGCGGTGAAAGAAGCCGCGCGACTGGGGCATCGCGTGGCCGTGCACGCCACCGGCGAGCCGGGGACACTGTATGCCGCACAGGCTGGGGTAGCGTCCATCGATCACGCCAACGATCTTGGCGAGGAAACGATGCGGCTGATGCGCGAGAAACAGATTTATGCGGTGCCGACGTTTACCATTTTTGATTACTTTGCGCATCACGGCGCGACGCCGGAAGCAGGTGCGCGGGAACAAAGACTTTACGACTTACACGTCGAGGAATTTAAAAAGCAGCTTGTGGCGGGCGTACCGATGGCTGTCGGCTCCGATGTGGGTCCCTTTAGGCATGGCACGCAAGCCAGAGAGTTTGTATTGATGAAGAACAATGGCATGTCGACGCTCGCCGTTTTGCAGGCGGGATTGTTGAACGGAGCGAAGCTTCTGGAGTGGGGCGGGCAGATTGGATCGCTCGAGCCGGGATACTTTGCCGACATTGTCGCCGTGCCGGGGAATCCCCTCGAAGACATCAGCACGCTGGAGAACGTCGCATTTGTGATGAAAGGCGGCACGGTTGTGAAAGGACTCAGCTCCCACTAAGCCGCTTTGGGCCAGCTCTCATAAAATAACAGGTTGCCCTTTTGGCCAATCTATAAAATAGACTCCCGTGCCGTCTTTGAATCCCGGCCGTGTATTCCACTAGGGCCATCCTCAGATGGTGGGACTGAAGCTAAAACTGCACAATATCGCAGAGATCTTTGGTATCCGCGGGAATATGCAGAGTTAGCCGCCAGTTGAGCTGTGAAACCAACTAGTTAACAGTTGCGGAAAGAAATAATTTGCTTACGATCTCACGGTGATATCATTCAGGTGCGGCAGGTCCGCCGCACCTACGCGAGTTTTAAGGCGAGGAGACTACTAAGTCTCCTCGCTTTTTTTTTGCGCAACATTTTTTAGGAGCCCCTGATGAGCAAAAACAACGACGAACTGCAGATCGATGGGCAGACATGTGACATCGCCATGCACGACGAAGTGATGGATGCCGAACCTACGCGCGCCACTGACGGCCGCCCTTTGATCCACGACCAGGTCACATCAGAGCGAAATGCCAAAACGCAGGAAGTCGATTTCGCACAACTGGCCGACGGCTCGCTTCTAGAGCTCATTCAAAGTCCCCAAAGCCGATCGGAGACGTGCTTGGCTGTATGGAACGGCGACAAAGTCGTATTCAAAAACGAGGTGAACAGCGCTGGAACGCTGTTCAAGCCGATGCCGCGTAGCGGTCACCTTCAGCACATCCGCTTACCGAATGGGGCAGACCCTTACGATTCCGTTCACGCACTTTTACTAAAGATTAATTCGGTTTTCAGCAAATGCCTGGATGTTGGCGATCATGAGCGATTCCTGCTGGTTGGGTTCGTTGTGGCAACGTGGTTTATCGAACGGCTACCGGTCGCCCCATACATCGCGCTGGTCGGGTTGCCCGGTTCGGGCAAATCGACGGCGTTGAGAATTTTAGGTCTGCTTTGCAGGCGGCCTTTGCTCACCGCGGACATCTCCTCCGCGGCGTTTTACCAAGTGTGTGATCAAGTGAGCCCTACCCTTCTCATCGACGAAGCGGCGACAGCGGGGAACAGGAAAGCGCTGTTTCATTTATTGAGGTCTAGCTCGTCTCCGGATACCGTAGCGTTCCGCAAAAACCAATCGTTCAGGGCGTTTGGTGCCAAAGCAGTTACTTTTGTTGAACTGCCCAGCGATGCAGCTTTGAACTCCAGATTTATCGTGCTCAGCCTACATGAAACCTACCGCACGGACCTTTCTCTGGTCACCGACCCAGACATTATGGCCGAGGCAGAGATTTTGCAGCGGCAACTTCTGCAGTACAGGCTCGAGTGTCTCAATCGCTTGTCCCTAAGCCCGACTCCCGGCGACGAAAAATTGATTTCGCGAAATCGTGATCTTTACCGAGCTTTGGCCCTCGGCTGTGCACCGTGGCGACAATTTCTTCTGCGAAGCTTCACCGAGCGCCAAACCGTCACGCGTGAGCCGTTATTTCCGACGCATGCTGCGGTGTTATCTCACCTGTACCATCGGATCCACGATCCAATAAAAGCCGGTGGAGAGATCGGAACGGTGGGGACTTTATCCGAGCTCATTAACCGAACCTTGGGGCTAATCCGCCACAGTACGCGACTAAACCCTCGTGAAGTAGGCGCCGCGCTGACGGCTCTCGGTATTACCCGGCGTAAGCGTCATGCGCGGGGTATCGAAGTGTTTACTACCGATAAAGATATACAAAGAATTTACAACTTAGTCGGCACGTACGGAGTCGACATCGAAGCGTTCTGGCCCAGCTTCCAGGCCTGTAGGGATTGCCCATTTTGTAAGGGTCGGCCCCACCCCATCTACAGCACCACATTCTGAAGATGAACAATCAAGAGCACCTCTCCAGAAAGTGTACGTAGTGTACGTTGTGCACTAAGAATCGGCAACCTTATCAGGCCTGGAAAGTAGGCGCTGGAAAACCTAGAACGGATATTTGGAAGGACCGTGAAAGAACTACCTGGACATTAAAAAGTATTCAGCTTCCTGTCACGGCCTTTTAACATCCGCGTCAACCCCCAGTCACCTTCCCGCCCGTTTCGTTCGCTACCCTTCGCGGCTCAGTCACATCTCAGGAGGCATCTTAATGCAGCTTGCAAAGTCTTTGCTGGCGTGGGCGCTCGGCGCCTCGCTGGTTTTTTCTCCGCTCATTTCTCCGCTGCCTGCGCTCGCAGGACAAGGTGAAATCAGTGAATCCGGCCACACTGTGAAGCATGTCTTGCTGATCAGCGTGGACGGTCTTCACGCGCTTGACCTTTCCAACTATGTGAACGCTCATCACGATTCCACACTCGCCCTGCTCTCCAGTAACGGCGTCACCTACACGAATGCATCCACTTCGACGCCCTCAGATTCTTTTCCCGGACTCGCTGCGCTCGTTACCGGCGGAGCTCCACAAGATACCGGTCTCTGGTACGACGTTACGTACAACCGCGCGCTTTCTCCTCCGGCGACGACCACGTCGTTGCCGATCCCTGGCGGTGCTGGCCTGTGCCCGGGCGTCGTCGGCACACCCGTCGCCTACGATGAATCCATTGATATCGATCTAACCAAGCTCAACGGTGGTGGCGGTATCAATCCGAATTTTCTGCCGCGCGATCCCAACAACGGCTGCAAGCCCATCTATCCGCACGAATGGATTCGCGTAAACACCATTTTTGAAGTTGTCAAAGCCAACGGTGGCACCACTGCCTGGACCGATAAGCATCCTTCGTATGCGTGGACCAAGGGCCCGTCGGGCACGGGCGTGGACGATTTCTACGGACCTGAAATCAACTCCATCCCGGTGGCACTGCCGCAATTTCCCGGGTGCTCGCCCGTTCCTTTCCCGGATACGACTTTCGACGATGGCTGGACGACCGACTTCCGCAATATCGTCTGCTACGATTCGCTCCACGTTCAGGCCACGCTCAATCAGATCGACGGATACACGCACGACCGCTCAAAACGAGCCCCGGTACCCACGTTGTTCGGTTTCAACTTTCAAGCCGTCAGTGTTGGTGAAAAACTGCGGACCGGACCGATCGCCGCTGGCGGCCCGGCAGTCGATGGCGGGTACTCCGATGTTCTCGGTACGCCTGCACAGGGCCTGGCATATGAGCTCGATTTCGTCGATCAATCGCTCGGGCGCATTGTCAACGAACTAAAAAAGGAAGGCCTCTACAATTCCACTTTGATTGTCATCTGCGCCAAGCACGGCCAGTCGCCCATCGATAAGTCCAAGGTCACGGCTATCGGCGGGGGGCAGCCGGCCACCCTCATCGGTTCGGCGGAAGCTTTCGACATTTCCGACGACGGCTCGCTGATCTGGCTTAACGACACGGAATTGACGCCCAGCGTTGTCGCCCTTTTGAGCACCCCCGCAAGCCAGGCCACCTTGGGTATTCAGGAAATTTTCGCGGGTCAATCGCTGCGCAACAAGTGGGACGACCCAGGCAGTGATCCGCGGACGCCGGATATCGTTTTGAAAGTGAACACTGGAGTGATTTTCACCGGAGGCTCAAAAATCGCTGAGCACGGAGGATTGAACGAGGACGACATTCACACCGCCCTGCTGGTTTCGATGCCGGGCATCGAACAGAAAACCGTTAAGACCGCGGTCCTTAACCAGCAAGTTGCGCCGACCATCATCAAGGCTCTCGGCTTTGATCCTAGCGAGCTGCAAGCCGTGAAAAAGAATCAAATCGGCGTCTTGCCGTTTCTGTTCTAGGGGAACGCTGCTAGATCAAGTGCATCTCTCGAGAAAAGCAAATTCCCCGGGTGCCGATTTGCACCCGGGGTTTTTAGCTTGTTTAGCTTGACGTGTTCGCATGTCGCGAAAGCCTTTAACGAACCTCACGCTGTTTTGCCATTAGGGTAACGCCCGAGGACGTGAACTTCCGCAGTAGCTTTGCGAAGTTCGGAGAGAGCTTCTTCGAGCTTCCCGGGTTTATCGGACTCTACATCAAGAAAGAATTGGTATTCCCAGGGCCGTCCGTGAATCGGCCTGCTTTCGATCTTCAACAGATTTACTTCGTGGCGCGCAAAGGGTTCCAGCGAAGCCAGCAAAGCGCCCGGCCGGTGAGCAAGCCGCATGGCAAGGGACATTTTGTGCGCGTTCCCAACCGCGAGCGCCGCGGCTTCACTGGCCGGAACTAATAAAACGAAGCGCGTAAAATTTTCGGCATTGTCCTGTATCGACGCCGCCAGGACAACCCCGCCATAGTGGTCGGCGGCGCGTTGGCCGGCAATCGCCGCGAATGTTTTATCTTGCCGGGCCAGCACTTCCCGCACGCTGCCCGCAGTGTCTTCCGCGGGTACGCGCTTCCACGAAGGATGCGCCGCGAATAAATGCTCACACTGGGCCAGCGCCATGGGATGTGACGCCACGGCGCGAAGGTCCGCTAACGTAGCGCCAGGGCAACCGATCAGGTGATGTTCAATGGGCAAAATAGTTTCGGCGATGATCTGCAATTCGCTTTCCAGCAGCAGATCGAAAACGCGCACCACCGAACCGGCCAACGTATTTTCTACGGGAACCAGCAACGCGTCTGCCGAGCCATCGTTGATGGCCGCAAACGTGGTTTCAAAAGTCGTGCGCGGCACCGTCGTGATTGAGTGTCCCAGAAGCTGGATCGCCGCCGCTTCACTGAAAGCGCCAGGCTCGCCCTGGAATGCTACTCGCGCTTTCTGGAGTACCATGCTCATGCCGCCTCCGGCTTCGCGCCACCGGCGGCCATCTCTGGCCTCCGTGCACTTTGAAGCGCCTAGAGTATCAAGTATGATTTCGCGCAGCCCGAGAAAACGACAATTGGCGGAATCTGCCGCTACGAGGGTCGTACATGAGCTATGTATCAAGAAATCTGGTTCCGGGCGAAACTCTGCTCTACGAAACGCGCCATCACTGGATTGTCCTCATCGGTCCGCTGCTCATCGCCATAGTTCTGGGATTGCCGGGCCTCTGGCTGCTGTATGAAGTGGCTGCGAAGCGCCCAGAGTTGCAGGAATACTCCAGTCGTGTGCCCGGTGGTGACACCACCGCATTGGTGGTCGGAGCCGTTCTGGTGATTGTCGCCTTGGGACATCTGGCTTGGGGCATGGCCAAGCGCAACGCCACGGAAATGGCGGTTACCAACCGCCGCGTACTTATCAAAACGGGCATGGGTAGCCGCCGAACCTTGGACATGATGCTCTCCAGAGTGGAAAGCATCGGCGTAGAGGAAACCATGTGGGGCCGTATCGTGGGCTACGGCAGCGTGATCGTCCGGGGCACCGGCGGAACTCCCGAGCCATTTGTTAAAATTGCGCATCCGCAGGAATTTCGGCGCCAGGTGCAGCAACAAATCGGAGCGCACGAAGTGGGTGGGACTGATGAAACCAGGACGGCCTGAATCCAACGAATACGCAAGCTTCTACGAAACGTACATTTCGCTTGTTCCCAGCGATGATGTGTTGGGCGCCATGGAAAGCCAGCGCTTGCACATGCTGCAACTGCTCTCAGCGCGCAGCGAGCGCGAAGGAAATTTCCGCTACGCTCCGGACAAATGGAGTGTAAAGGAAACCGTCGGACACCTCTCTGACGCCGAGCGCATCTTCGCCTATCGCGCCTTGCGCATCGCGCGGGGCGACCAGACCCCCATGGCATCCTTCGAACAGAATGACTACGTGAAAAACAGCAACGCTGGCGAGCGCCGCCTGGCTGACCTGGCGGAAGAATTCGCCGCCGTCCGCAGCGCCAGCCTTGCGCTGTTTCGCTCGTTAAACGACGACGCGTGGACCCGTCGCGGGATAGCCAGCAACAAGGAAGTTAGCGTGCGGGCTCTGGCGTTCACGATCGCCGGCCACGAGCTGCATCACCAGCGCATCCTGGAAGAGCGCTATTTCGCCGCTATCCCCAGGGCGTAGTCCCCGGACCCGAGGGTTCGCCGTATGCCCCAAATTGCAATCACACCGGTATGGGCATGTCCTTGCTGCTCTCTTTGAGCCGCTCCGAGGCTGTCCCGGAAATGACAATGTCGGGTCGTCGTACTTGATACCGCGCGCGACGCCGCGATTTCATGCCTTGCAGTTTCGCCCGCGGAGCAAAGATGAAGTAAATCAGGATGGTGGCTAGAGCGATGACGAATGCTCCCGCTACCAGCCCCACGGCTTCGGCGCGCAACGGATCGGTCAACGCATCCTGCAGCAGGTAGATCCCGGCACCGAGAAAGATCGCGGCCGCGAAAACGCCCAGCGTTCCGAACGCACGGGCCACGCCGGAGCGCACGATCAACACGTGGCGGACTTGCCCGCGGGTTTCCGCATGTTGTTTGTCGAGAGTCAATTCGGCGGCCATGGCTTAGTCCTTTCGGGCATTCTGCAGGGCAAGATCCGGCAGCGGAACATGCTGCGTGTCCTTTTCCCGCTCTCCCAGAAAATCGAGATAGCTGAAAACCGGTGGCGTGTAGTGTTTTTTCATTACCCCGCCGCACATGCAGTAAACGTGGTCTACTTCGACTTCCCGGCTGATTCCGATGGACAGTTCCGCGCCGCACAACGCGTTGGTGCAGCGCCACAGATCCCCTGATTGCATGAGCATGATATTCCGGCCTTTCTCACCGTGGTAACTATGTGGTTACTATGAACACATGAGTATCGCGCGGGAGCATAAATATACACATCAGTAAACTAAATATAAAGTGAATATTTTGCCATTTATAATGGCTGCCCCCAAACGCTCTTAGCCCAGGCAGTATTCGGACCCCATCTCACTGCTTGGCGGTCTCCCCATGCCCCGAGGCAAAATGTCGTTTCAAAACGGCGCCAGGGCGCATCGTCACGGCTCCTTCGGCCCGCACCTCGGCGACGCGTTCAACGACATGACGCGCCGATTTTACTGGCCATCTCCTTCCGCCGCTTCTCGCTTAAACATTTCAGCTTCGCCAGCGGGATACGATGTGACAGGGCTCTATGTTGCGAGCTCTGATTCAGGCTGTTAAAATGGCCTGTTTGCCGGGCCCCGGCCGTTCTCACCGGTGAGCGCGCAGGGCTTTGCCCTGCAATCGTGACCACTACCACGAACACTTTCGTCCGCAGGCTAAGGCTGCGGAGGTTTGTTTACCGCTTCAACGCGATTTTGTGCGCCACGGCTTATGCCGGACGCAGGGTCGACCCGCGGGTTCTGAAGCCTGCGGAAGGAGAGCAGTGTGGCTAAGTATGACGTAGCGATTATCGGCAGCGGGCCGGGCGGATATGTAGCGGCCATTCG
>Ga0182024_10005441_pt1 | contig 28583 bp, 19 predicted proteins | sample P32metaG_FD_120480 | JGI IMG/M metagenome (GOLD analysis project Ga0182024, IMG submission 120480) | Permafrost microbial communities from Stordalen Mire, Sweden - P3-2 metaG (Illumina Assembly) | ecosystem: Environmental > Terrestrial > Soil > Wetlands > Permafrost | place: Sweden: Stordalen...
CCTGCGGTGAGCTTGTCGAACCCGCCTGCGGTGAGCTTGTCGAACCCGCCTGCGGTTAGCTTGTCGAACCCGTCGAATCCGTCGAACCCGGCTTCCCCCGCCCCGCCGGCGATCCAGCTTCACAACAGCTATCTGGTCGCCCAGAGCGACGACGGGCTGGTGATCATCGACCAGCACGCCCTGCACGAGCGGATCATGTACGAGGAGTTGCTGGCCCGGGTGAGCCGGGGGCCGCTGGAATCGCAGCGGCTGTTGATCCCGCAGGTGATCGAATCATCCGCCAATCAGATCGCGATGCTCGAGCAGGTACAGGGACTGCTGGCCCGGCTGGGGATCGAGGTGTCGGCGTTTGGGCCGGGGACGGTGGCGGTTCACGCCTTCCCGTCGTTCCTGGGGCGGCTCGACCCGCAGGAGTTCGTCCGCGAGCTGCTGGAGCGCGGGGAGCAGGAACTGCTGGACATGCACGAGGAGGAAATGCTCCACGAAGTGCTCGACATGATGGCCTGCAAGGCGGCCGTCAAGGCCGGCGACCCGCTCAGCGCCGCCGAGATCGAGGCTTTGCTGGCGCGGCGCGAGGGGGTCGAGCGGGCCAGCAACTGCCCGCACGGCAGGCCGACCACGTTGCGGTTGTCGCTGCGCGACTTGGAGAAGCAGTTCAAGCGGACAGGGTTCTAGGCCCTGTCTGAAAACTCGTCGGGATTGCGGCGGGCCGGAAATGCCCCGGATGCGAGGCGTCGCGACGAAGCGACTCAACCGAAAGAGTCGTTGAGGAGCGAGAACGAAGCAGACTGGGCATTTCCGGCCCGCCGCGGCCCGTCGAGTTTTCAGACAGGGCCCAAATCCCAGGGGTCATCGTCCGCGAAGCAGGGCGCCCTCAGCGGTTTCCTCGCCGTCGATCCACTTCTTGCCGGTGGCGCTTTCGGCGGCAGTGTGAGCAGCTTCGCGGGTGTTGTGTTCGATGTCGAGCACCAGCTTGATCATTTCCGCGATCCCGATGGTGATCAGCACCGCGAAGAATGTCGCGACGATAATGGCCACCGCCAATTGAATGCGGTCGCTCATCGCAAGCGCCGACTGGGTCAACATATTGTAAGTCCAGTAGACACCTGCTCCGATGACCACAATCGCGTTGACCATGAAAAGAATCGCCACCGAACGGAGAACAGGGTAGCGGCCGCCACTGCTGACGTGAGCATGAGCCATACGTTTCTCCTCGTGGGGGCCCGTTGCGGGTTCCCCAAAAAGACCAGATCATTCCAGACGTGAAGCCATAGGAACTATGACAAGGTTGGGGCCGGTTGACAATATTAAATATTCTGCGCGACAGCGGAATTTCCGAAGCAAGAAACCAAAAAGTGATCAATATCGATCGCGGGTTGTCCAGAGCGCGGGCCCTACCACCCATCGCGATCGACTTGCATACGATAGTCGTGCAGGGCCTGGCGCCAGTGGCGCATCGGCCTGCCCACGAGTCGGGCGAAGGGCTCGGTGTCCAAGACGCTGTAAGCGGGGCGGACGGCCGAATCGGGGCGGAGCTTGAACCACTCGGCGGAGGTGGTCGCCGACAGATCGGCGGTCAGGCCGAACTCTTCGAGGATGGCGGCGGTGAAGTCGAACCAGGTGGTCTGGCCGGAATTGCCGATGTGCCAGGTCCCTTCCGCGCCGCGGTCGAGCAGGTCGAGGGTGGCCTCGGCCAGGTCGTCGGTGAGGGTGGGGGAGCCGGTCTGGTCGCTGACCACTTTGAGGGGTTTGCCCTGGCGGGCGACGTTGACCATGGTCCTGGGGAAGCAGGGCCCGTTGCGGCCGTAGAGCCAGGCGGTGCGGAGGATGAGCCAGCGCTGCGGGGCGTTGGCCTGGAGTTGCTGCTCGCCGAGCAATTTCGAGCGGCCGTAGGCGGACAGGGGCCGGGTGGGGTCGTCGGATCGGCAGGGCCGGCGGAGCTGTCCGTCGAAGACGAAATCGGTGCTGTAGTGGACCAGGGTCGTGCCGAAGCGGCGCGATTGATCGGCGAGCACACCGACGGCGTGGCCGTTGATGGCGTCCGCCAGCTCGCGCTGCTGTTCGCACAGGTCCACCTTGGTATGGGCGGCACAGTTGAGCAGGAGGGAAGGCCGATGCTGCTCGAAGACGCGTGCGACGGCGGCAGGGTTGGTGATGTCGCACTCGACGCGCGTCAGGGCGATGGCTGACTTTCCGCGGGATTGCAGCGAACGGGCCAGGGCATGCGCCAGCATGCCGCCGCCGCCGGTGATGAGGATGGAGTCGTCGAGGGTCATTGCAATCGAACGTCCGCTACCCGGTCACCAGCCGGCGGAGCGATTCGCCGGTGATGCGGTAGGTGGTCCAGTCGTCCTGGGCGACAGCGCCGACCTTGCGGTAGAACTCGATGGCCGGCGTGTTCCAATCCAGGACGGACCATTCCAGCCGGCCGGCGTTGCGCTCGAAGGCGACGCGGGCCACTTCGCGGAGCAGGATCTGCCCGACGCCGCGGCCGCGGTGCTCGGGCAGGACCAGGATGTCCTCCAGCCAGATCCCCGGCTGCCCGACGAACGTGGAAAAGGTCTGGAAAAAGGTGGCGAAGCCGATCGGCACGTCGTCGCACTCGGCCAGGATCACCTCGGCGGCCGGGCGCGGGCCGAACAGGTGCTGGCGAAGCAATTCCTCGTTGGCCGCGACGGCATGCGAGAGTTTCTCGTAGTCGGCCAGCGACTTGATGAACCCCAGCACCGCCGGGACGTCCGCCTCGGTCGCCGGGCGCGTCTTGATCGATCCTGCTTTAGAGTTGGCCATGCGGGGGATTGTAGGGGAAAACCCGAATGGGTTCATCCCCCGACCCCCGTGTTTTCGGGTACGGGCGCGGTGCGAATCCGGGGCGGCGCTCGTTACACTCGCTCCTCTTGACCCGGCGTGGAGGTAACCTGGTTATCTGAGCGAGATGGGTTATTCAAGCGCCCTCCACGCCGGGGCAAGCGACGCGAGTGTAACGAGCACAGCGCCGCCCCGGATTCGCGTGACAAGACCCCCCCCGTGCCGTCAGCTCACCCCTCATCCGGCAAAAACAGGACCGGCTTCTCCCACACGGCCAGGACGACGCATCCCAGGGTCGTGCTGACGGCGTGCGAGCTCCCGGGGGGGTGGACGAGCATGGCGCCGACGCGGTGCTCGCCGTGGTCGTCGGTTTGAATGCCTGACAGGACGAAGATGTGCTCGTAGCCGCGGTGCTGGTGCCGTTGCAGCCGCGCGCCGGGGGCGTAGCGGAGGAACGCGGCACTGGCGCCGCCGGGCTGGTCGTAGAGCGGGCAGATCTCAATGCCCTGGCGGAAGGGGCGCCACGGCAAAGACTCGTCGCGGACCGCTGTAAACAGGTCCGCGAAAATCTGCGGTTGGAGAACAGGTCGGTCTTCTGGGTAATTGATAGCGGTCCCGTTTTCCGTACTGGGCCTGGCGCCCGTCCGTGGTTGCATAAAATCTCTACCCTCTCGCTCCCCCAGTGGTACTCCGCCTCTGCGCATCGTCACGCCAGCGCCGGCTCGGCCGCATGGGGCTCGCCGTGGCCGGCCATATGGCGGCCGATGATCGCGATGTCCGCCTCGGCGGCCGGCGTCTCGTAGACGAACTTGCCGTGGAACATCACCACGATCCGGTCGGACAACTCGAAGATCTCGTCCAGGTCCTCACTGACCAGCAGCACCGCAGCGCCGCGGTTGCGGGCCTCGATGATCTGGGCGCGGATTTCGGCGGCCGCTGCAAAATCCAAACCGAAACAGGGGTTGGCCGCGATGAGCACTTCCACCTCATCGGACAACTCGCGGGCCAGGACGGCGCGCTGCACGTTGCCGCCGGAGAGGTTGCGGATCGGCTCTTCCGGCGAGGGCGTCTTCACGCGGTAGCGGGCGATCAGGTCGTGGGCGGCCCGGCGGATCGATGCCTTGTTCAGGAAGAACCCGCCGAAGGCGTGCGGCTTCACATCGAAGTTGCGCATCACCATGTTCTTCGCCACGCTCATCGGCCCCACGCAAGTGTTCTTGAGCGGCTCTTCGGGCAGGCAGTTGACCTTGTGCTTGCGGATTTCCGCGCGGGTCGCGCCGTAGGCCTCGCCATGCACTTTGATGCTCCCGGATGTGGCCTTTCGCTGTCCGGCGAGCACTTCGACCAACTTGCTCTGGCCGTTGCCCGAGACCCCGGCGATGCCGACGATTTCGCCGGAATGCACCTTGAGGTTCAAATCCTCCAGCGCCTTGAGGCCGATGTCGTCCAGAGCGTGGATGCCGTCGATGTGCAGGCGCTGCTCGCCGGGCGGCTTGTTGTCGCGGGCGGCCGTACGGGTCGTTTCTGACCCGATCATCATCGCCGACATATCGGTTGGGGTCAGGTCCTTCACCAGGCCCTTGCCGGCGAACCGCCCGGTGCGGAGGACGGTCACCTCATCGGCAAACTTCATCACTTCGCGGAACTTGTGCGTGATCATCAGCACCGTCAGCTCGCCGGTCTCAGTCCGCTTCTTGAGCATCGTCAGCAACTCATCGGCCTCGGCGGGCGTCAGCACGCTGGTCGGCTCGTCCAGGAACAGGACCTTGTTCTTCAAATAAAGCTGCTTGCAGATCTCCAGCTTCTGCTTCTGCCCGGCGGCCAGCGATGCAACCTTTTCGCCGATGGGGATGAAGAACGGCGTGGTGCGCATGAAGGCCCGCAGGTTTTCGTATTCGGTTTTCCAGTTGACCACCGCCGGCACCTCGCCGCGCGACAGCACCAGGTTCTCGGCGACGGTCATGTTAGGGACCAGCGTGAAGTGCTGGTACACCATCCCGATCCCCACCCGCAGCGCTTCGCGCGGGTTGCGGATGGTGACCGGCGTGCCGCCCAGTGAAATCTGCCCGGAGTCGGGCAAGTAGTAGCCCATGATGCACTTCACCAGCGTGCTCTTACCTGCCCCGTTCCCGCCCAGCAGGGCATGCATGGTGCCGGGCCGGACGGTCATCGACACGTCGTCGAGCGCGCGGACCGTCCCGAACTGCTTGTTGATGCCGACGGCCGACAACCCGGGCGCTTTGGCGGCGTTTCGCGCGGAAACTGCATCGAGAGACAAGGGGGCGGGCTTGTGGTCTACAACTTGGGTCATGAGATCCCCTTGATAAGGGCCTCGGAATTGGAAATAGCGCCAAAGACGCCGTTCTGCATGCTAACCATTTTAATCGCCGCCTCGTGGTTCCCACGATCGGTGGCGGCACAGCAATCTTCCAGGATCACGCATTCGTAGCCGCGGTCGTTGGCTTCGCGCATGGTCGTGTGAACGCATACATCCGTGGTGATCCCGGTCAGGATGATGTTGGTGATCCCCTTCTGGCGGAGGATCAAATCCAGATCGGTGGCGCAGAACGACCCTTTGCCGGGCTTGTCGATGATGGTTTCACCCGGCAGCGGATAAAGCTCGGGGATGATATCCCATCCCGGCTCGCCACGCACCAGCACCCGGCCGCAGGGGCCTTCATCGCCGATCCCGGCGCCGAAGCGTCGGCTGCGCCAGCGCTTGTTGGCGGGCAAATCGGCCAGATCGGGGCGGTGGCCTTCGCGGGTGTGGATGATGTTGTAGCCCGCCTTGCGCATGGCGTCCAGCACCTTCTTGATCGGCTCAATGCAGACGCGCGTTAGCGAGATGTCATATCCCAACAACTCGATGTAGCCACCCTTCCCGCAGAAATCAGTCTGCATGTCGATGACGATCAACGCCGTGTTTTCCGGGCGGAGCTCGCCGTTCCAGGGCCAGGGGTACGGGCGGGATTCAATGTGCTTCTGGATCGTGTCACTCATTGCATTTCTCTTGCGGCCATTTGGAGCGCGGGCCCAGTCATTATACCGTTGACTGGCCCAGCTCGGCAGGGGCGCCAATCAGGCTTCGGCTGGCCGAGCAGGTGGCAATCATGATCAGAAGAGTCATCACGTAGGGGGCGGCATCGAAAAGGTAGTGCCCCTTGCTGACCCCGATCGATTGAAGGGCCGGCCCCAAAGCGCTGGCGCCGCCGAAAAGCAGGGCAGCGTAGATACAATTGACAGGGTTCCAGCGTGCGAAGATGACCAAAGCGACGGCCATCAATCCCTCGCCGCTGCTGAGCCCTTCGCTCCAACTGCCAGGATAGTAGAGCGTAAGGAATGAGCCCCCGACGCCGGCCAGGAAGGCCCCGACAATCGTGGCGATCATGCGGACGCCGTTGACCGAATAGCCCATGGCGCGTGCGGCGTCGGTGCTCTCGCCGACAGTCCGAACCACCAAGCCCCAGCGCGTGTTCTTCAGCGCCCACAGCATCACAGGCGCCAGCCCGACGCCGAGGAAGAACAACCAGTTGATCTTCAGGTTCTCCTGTATGACCCTGGAATGACTCCAGAAGCCGAAGCTGATGGCAGGCAACTGCGGAGCGGGGGGTTTGATAAAGGGCTTGCCCAGATAAAATGCCAAGCCGATCCCGAAGAGCATGATGCCAATACCAACGGCCACGTCATTTACCCGTGGCTGCGAGCAAAGCCAGGCGTGGATGAACCCAAGCACCGCGGCCGCCAGTCCGGCGCAGATGACGCCGATCCAGGGCCCCAGGGCGATGGCCAGGGCCGGCCATTGTTCCTTGCCGCGGTCCCCTGTCGGGAAGCCGCCGGGAAAATACTGGGCAGTGAGATACGAGGCGGCAAAGCCGACCATGGCGCCCATTACCAGGGTTCCCTCCTGGCCGAGGTTAATTCGGCCGCTCTTCTCGGTGAGGGTCTCGCCGAGGCTGACAAAAATGAACGGCGTGCTGTTGCGGATGGCGCCGGCGCCGATCGCCAGCGGAACGCCCCAAAGACCCAGGGTCGAGGAAACTTCAGGCGCCGGCATGAACGACTCCTTGCTTGCGATTGAAGAACTTGCGGACGGGGCGGAAGAACCACACGTTTTTCACTTCCGTCAGTCTCCCTGCCCAGGTGTCGAGCCCGAGGATGACCAGGAAAAGAATGCCCGTGAAGACCTGGACGCTGGCGCTGCCGATGTGCAATTCTGGATGCATTTGAAGGTTGTGCCCGCTGGCGACCACACCGCCCAGAAGGATGGCCACCGGGACGACCGCGAGCGGGTTTTGCCGCGACACGAAGGCAACCAGGATCCCGGTATACCCCAAGTTCGTGGCCAGCCCCGATTCGTTGGCCCGGCCTTGAACGGCCACGACCTCGATGACGCCCGCCAGCGAAGCCGCCGCTCCGCCCAGGAAGCAGGCCACCAGGGAAAACTTGGCGACAGACAGTCCGGAGATCCGTGCCGCCCTGACGTTCCCTCCGACGATGCTAGTGGCGAACCCGTGCGTGGTTTGTTCCATCAGGAACCATGCCAGGATGCACGCGACGACCCCGAACACCAGCCCCCAGTGTATGTCCGTCCAGGGGATGGTCCCCATGAGGGTTGGCATGTCGGCGTTCCCGCTGACGGGAAACGAGGAGGGCGTGTCCAGCATGTTGGGGTCATGCATCGGCCCTTCGACACAATGATTTAGGATCTTAAGGGCGATGTAATTGAGCAGAAGGCTGCTGATCACCGGGTTGACCCCGCGAAACAGCCGCAGCGCGCCGCAGAAAGCGATCCACAAGCCCCCCACCGCCATTCCCAGGATGATCATGCTTGTGAGAAGGAAATAGTGACCGCCGTTTGGCATAAGCTGGCCGACCAGGGCGGCGGTCAGACCTCCCAGCAGCACGCACCCCTCGCCTCCGATGATAATCATTCCCACCCGGGCCGGCAGCACGACACACAGCGCCGTGAGCATGAGCGGAGCGGCTTGGATGAGGGTCTTTCCCCAGGAATACTCTGTTCCGAACGATCCCTGGAACATCACCTGGAAAACATCGAACGGATTGGCGCCCGAGAACGTGACGAACACACCAAAGAGGACCACTGAGATCGCCATTGCCACTATAGAGATGACCAAGGCATCGAACATGGAAGCTGGCACTAACGATTTGGCCCTGAACACCAAGGTCGGGCGCGTCTCATAGGGCGGAGTTCCAATTGACATGGTAAAAAGCTCCCATAGGCACCCCGTCTATGGTAACCAGCGCGCCGGGCGTGGCGGGATTTTCCGCCACGCCCGACGAACCGGCAGATGAGGGGCTTGCTGCCATTTTCGACCGAGACACTTGGACGCGGCCTACTTCAGGCTGCCGATGACGCCCTCAACAAGGTAATCCATGCCCCAGAGCGACGGGTCTTGATCGTCAAAGGACTTACCGTCCGGGATGATCTCTTTGCCTGTGTTGTCCTTAAGCGGCCCCTTGAACATCTTGAACGAGCCGGCCTTCATGGCGGTCATGACGGGCTCGACGGCCTTTTTCGCGTCTTCCGACACCGCTGGGCCATAGGCCGACAACTGCACGCCCCCATCGCGGATGCTGCCCATTTTGTTGACCGGCTTGCTCTTGGGGTCCTTGAGGAAATCGTTGACGAAGTTGACGTACATCGGGCCCCAGTTCCATTCGGCCCCCGTCAGGTAGTGCTGGGGCGCCAACGCCGAGCCGTTGAAGTGGTACCCGCAGGAGTACATTCCCAGCTTATCGGCAGTTGTGATGAACGCTTTTGGGCTGTCCACATGCCCAGAAACGACGTCAATGCCTTGGTTGTTGAGGTTGGTCACCGCGTCAGCTTCCTTGACCGGGTCGAACCAGCCGCCCGTGAAGATGACGGTGAGCGTTGCCTTGGGGTTCACGGACTTGGCGCCCAGCTCGAAGGCGTTGATGTCGCGTAGCACGGGAGGGATTGGCTTGGCGGCAATGTAGCCCAGCTTCCCGCTCTTTGTGGTCGAGCCGGCAACGATGCCGCACAGGTACTCCAATTCATCGATGTAGGCAAAATAGCTTCCCACATTCGGCGGATCGGTCGGCTCCACTTGGCCGCCGGCGTGGAAGAACATGACGTTCGGGTACTTCTTGGCCACTTCCTTCATATGGGGGAAGTAGCCGAAGGACGTCGGGAAGATCAACTTGGCGCCGCGAAGATTGATCATGGTCTCCATGGCGGTTTCGCAGTCCTTGTTTTCCTGGACCGACTCGTCTTCGATCACATTGACGCCGGGGACTTGTTTTTTGACCGCATCGGCCCCCGTGGCGTGTGCTTCATTATAGCCGTAGTCATCCTTCGTGCCGACATAGATGAAGCCGACCGTGGTGCCGCCGGCGGTGGTGCCGGGCGAGGCAGTATCAGACTTGCTGCACCCGGGGCCCAATGCCGCGACGCCGGCCAGGGCGGAAACGGCCAGGCCGAGGAGGAGGCCTCTTCGTGTTGTCCGAGTGGCTGTCGACCGGGCCCGGGTCCTGGGCTGGGTCGAGGGAGTATTTGTTAGGTTCATAAGTATTGACCTCCGCAGCCCAGGTTTCGGCGCTGGGCAAAGGAAGTAGCTCGCTCCTGTGTAAGTAGAATACCTGGGTAATCACGCGCGGCCGGGCGGGTTCGGCCGCCCGGCCGCGCTACGATTCATTGTTGACGATCCTGACCGCACCGACGCCTTTAGAAGTTGACTCCGATGCCGACCGATCCCTGCACGAAGTTGCGGTCCGTGTTCCCGCTGACGTCCGTGCCGGCCTGCAGGAGGTTATTATTCTTCAGATAGTAATAGCTGATGCCGGCGTCCGCATGCCAGTACCCGTATTTGACGGGGATGAAGGGGAGCGGCACCTGGCCGTTCAGAGAGGCGGAAAGGAGGCCAAAGTTGCCGTCGTGGTGGCCGCCGGAGATCTCCTCTCCCCAGTAGCCCGCCGGCCCGACGGAACAGTAGATTGGCATGGTCAGGGTGATCGGCCAATTGGCGATTCCCTTGTAGGTGTAGGTTGGGACGATGCCCAGCTCGACATAGCCGGTGCTGCCCTGGCGGCCGAGGACGACGGTCGAACTGCCGGCGACGGCGAAGAAGACATCGGCGTAGGGGTTAATCGAGAAGCCGCTGTCCTTGCCCCAGATGTCGCTGTCGTCGTAGACGAACTTGACGTCGATGTTCTTTTCAGCCTTGGGCTTGGTGGCGAGGAAGGAGGTCGGGAAGTTCCAGTCGCCGAAGGTCAAGTCGACCTTCAGCTTCGAAGCAACCGTCACTCCCAGGTCGACGAAGACGTCCATTTCTTCCCAGCCTCCGACGCTGGGGTCGGCTTGCGACATGGCCACGCTGTTCCAGATGCCGGCAACAAGCGTCGGCTTGGTGACATACTGCCCGAGGTCGAACGCGAGCGGCAAGACCAGGCCGACGACGGGCTGCCAGACCACGCCGTGATCGAAGACCACCAGGCCGCGGGGCGTGGTGTAGGAGGTCTTGAAGGGCGACTCGAAGAAGCCGTGGATGTTGGGCTTGTCGTCGGGCGGCGCATCCATGTAGAGCGGCTCGCCGTTGGGCGATGCTTGCGCCGTGGTTGCGCCGGCCTGCTGGGCTGCCTCCTCCTGCTGCTGCACGACCGGCGACAGGGTGAAGGACTCCGGACCGGGAACGCCGCCCTGATTGGCGGCATGGGCCGAAGAACAAAACAGGCCCGCGCCGATCAGCGGAGCGGCACATAAGACGGCAGACAGAAGACGACGGGACGATTGGGACATTTTTCGCTTCCCTTAATGTTGCGCAGGAGGCCCCATTGCCCGCGGGAGGCGCCCCGACAGGGGCGAGCCCGACAAACCTGCTGGGTGACGCTATTGGCAACAAGGAGCGACCGGGCCGAGTCCCGGACGCGTTCGCTTGCCGCAATGCCCTAAAACAATCCCTGTACCAGTGCGCAAACAAACGCGCAGGTGGCCGCAATCGCTGCATTTGGGGCATTGCGAGATACTCCAGCGCCGGCGGGCCGCTCAAGAAGTGTGCGTTTTGCAACAGTTGCAACAATTCCAGTCAGCTCTGTGGCGCGGCGGTTGCTCCCAAGTTTTCGGTTTCGATGTTGTCCCTCGAAAGGAGACCCCTCAAATCACGTCCGCGCGACGCGATCGCCGATCTTGCGATAAATCCGGGTCCGGTTGATGCCGAGGCGGCGGGCGGCTTCGGCAATGTTGCCGCCGGTTTCCGTCAATGCCCTTCGGATCAGCAGGTTCTCGGCTTCTTCAAGGTTCAGGGGCAGATCGGCAACGCTCATCAGTGGCGGCTCGACTGCCGACGATGGCGAGGCGGTTGCCTGGGACTGTGGCACGTTGGCGGCCAGGCGGCGCGGGCCAAGGCGCAGGTGCTCGGCCTTGAGATCCGCCCCGCCGCTCTCTATCAGGGCGCGCTCGATGACGTTTTTGAGTTCACGAACGTTCCCCGGAAATTCGTGAGCCTCCAGGGCAGTGAGCAGGTCCGCGCCGACCTGCGGCTCGGGGACCCCCATTTCCCGGGAGAACAAGTGGACAAAGTGTGCCGCCAGCAGCGGAATGTCTTCGCGGCGGGCCCGGAGCGGCGGGACTTCCACCGAGAACTGGGCCAGCCGGAAATACAGGTCCTGGCGGAAGGCGCCGCCTTGGATCTGGGCCGGCAAGTCCGCGTTGGTCGCGGCCACGATCCGCACGTCAACGAGCTTTTCCCGGGTCGCCCCCAGGGGCATGACGCGCCCGTCCTCGAGGACGCGAAGCAGCTTGGCCTGGAGGGAAACGGGCATGTCCCCGATCTCGTCGAGGAACAGGGTCCCGCCGTGGGCCAGCTCAAAAAAACCTTTGCGGTCCATGGTGGCGCCGGTAAAGGCGCCGCGGACGTGCCCGAAGAGCATCGATTCGGCCAGGTCCTCGGGAATGGCAACGCAATTGAGGGGAATGAACGGCCCGGCCGAGCGCGTGCTGCCGAAATGGATGGCGCGGGCGACCAGTTCCTTGCCGGTTCCGCTTTCCCCGGTGATGACGACGTTGACCGACCCGAAGTTCTGCACCCGGCGAATGTCCTGGAGGATCCTGCGGATGGTCTTGCTCCGCCCGACGAACCCGCCGATCCCCCAGCGCTCGGTTTCGCGGTCGGACAGGGCAGAGAGTTGCTGGCCGGCGGTCTGCAGGGCGTCTTCGGCCTTTTCGCGGCGCTGCGCTTCGCGGCGCAGGGCCTCGTTGGCCGCCGCCAGCGCCTCATTTTTCTCGCGCATCTCGCGGGTGAGGCGGGCGATTTGCAGGTGGGCGCGGACGCGCGCCAACACTTCCTCATCGCGGAAGGGCTTGGTCAGGTAGTCGACGCCGCCGGCCTCGAACCCGCGCACCAGGCTTTCGGTGGCTTCGCGAGCACTGATGAACAGGACCGGCAGATTGGCGGTCAGCGGGTCGGCCTTGAGGCGGCGGCACGTTTCATAGCCGTCGATCCCGGGCATGATCACGTCGAGCAGGACCAATTCGGGCCGTTCCGCCGCCGCCACGCGCAGGGCCGACTCGCCGCTGGCGGCGGCCATGACGTGATGTCCCTGCGATTCCAACACCCGCCCCAGCACGTCCAGGTTGGCCGGGTTGTCGTCCACGATCAGGATGTTGGCCGCCGGTAAGGCGTCGACTGGCTGGGTCATGCGGGTTAATCATCCGACTGAAGCCGTCTCGGTTGATTCGGCTTGCTGCAAGGCGCGGACGATGGCGTCCAGATCATAACGCCGAAGGGACGCGCGCAGGAAGCCGGCGGCGCGGCGATTCGTGGGGCCAGCCTGCTCCAGTTGGTCGATGCACTTTCTCAACTCGGTGACCCGGCACCCCGCCGCGGTAGCCAGGAGGCGCTGCCGCAGAGCGGCCGACAAACCGGCCAGCACCTCGCCGTCCGGCTCAAAGTGCCCGGGCGGCGCTTCGCGGGCAGGCTCGGCGACGGCATAGCGGAACTCCACGCCTGCCACGGCGCGCAGGCATTCGTACAGCCGTTCGCAGCGGACCGGCTTGGCCAGGAATTGGTCGAAGCCGGCGCGGCGGCATTCTTCGCGCTCGTGCGACAACGCCGACGCCGACATGGCCACCAGCCGAACCAGCCGTCCGGGGATGCGGCGGCGCAGCTCGACGGCGGTGGCGATGCCCCCGGTCCCGGGCATCATCACGTCGATGAAGGCGATGTCGGGCGGATCGCGTTCGATTTGGCGGATCGCTTCGGCGCCTCCCTCGGCCAGCGAGACCCGGCAACCGACCGAAGAAAGCAGGTCGGCCAGGACGGCCCGGTTCTCAGGCACATCATCCACCACCAGGGCGCGAACGAGCGAACCCGGCGCCAACGACGCCACGGCGGGCCCGCCGCCCGACGTGGCAAACCGGATTGACAAAGCATCCGCTTGGGGAAGCTGGAGCCGGAAGAAGAAAGTTGAGCCCTGCCTGCCGTCAGAGGCCAGTTTCAGTTGCCCGCCCATGAGTTCGACGTGCTGCCGGGCGATGGCCAGGCCCAGGCCCGTTCCGCCGCGGTGACATCCGCCCGCCGCCTGCCGGAACGGTTCGAAGACCGCGCCGGCCATCTCGGGCGGGACGCCGATCCCGGTATCGGCCACCTCAAAGCGGTAGGTCCCGGGCTCGAGCGGGTTGTGCTCGACGCACAGGGTAACACACCCGGCATCGGTGAACTTGACGGCATTGCCCAGCAGGTTGATCAGGACCTGCCGCAGCTTTCGCTCGTCGCCCATCACCCGATACCCGGCCAGCTCGGGCGGCACGTCGACGTCGATCGCCAGCCCCTTTTCCCGGCAGCGCTCCCGGAACATGGCGGCCAGGTCGCGGACCAGTCCGCCCAGGTTGAACGCCGAGCGGTGGATTTCGGCGCGGCCGGCCTCGATCTTGGAGAGGTCCAGCACATCGTCGATCAGCCCGAGCAGATGGTCGCCGCTGGAGAGGATGGTCCGCACCGCCTCGCGGTGCGGCTCTAGCAGGCCAGCGTCGCGCGACAGGAGCTGGGCGTACCCCAGGATGGCATTCATCGGGGTGCGGATCTCATGGCTCATCGCCGCCAGGAAGGCACTCTTGGCCCGGTTGGCGGCGGCAGCCTCCTCTTCGGCGCGCTTGCGGATGAGGATCTCCGACTGGAGTTGGCCGTTGCTGGCCGCGAGCTCCGCTGTCCGGGCGCGGACGGCCGCTTCCAGCTCATCGCGGCTGCGGCGCAACAGCGACACCGACTCCTTCCGCGCCGTCACGTCGACGACCGTCCCCTCGTAATACAGCGGCACCCCCGCCTCGTCGCGGACGGCGCGGGCGTTTTCGCTGATCCAGATGACCGACCCGTCGCGCCGATAGACTTGCGATTCGAAGTCCGACACCGCCCCTTCCCGCTGCACCTGCGACACGAACTGGTCGCGCCGCGCCGGGTCCACGTACAACTGGCGGGCGATGTTGGTCAGATCGGAAATGAGATGGTCGATCGATTCGTAGCCGTAGATCTGGGCCAGGGCGCGGTTGGCGCGAATGTAATGCCCATCCGGCGCGGTCTGGAACATGCCTTCGACCGAGTTCTCGAAGATCCCGCGGTATTGCGCCGCCGCCTGGCGGGCCATCGCCTCGGCATGCCGGGCGGCCGCTTCGGCGCGCTTGCGCTCGGCCACTTCGGTGGAAAGCTGCGCGGTCCGCTCGGTCACCCGGCGCTCGACCTCCGCCGTCCGCTGGAACGCGGTGTAAAGATATCCCGTCAGCAGCAACGTCAGGAACACCCCGGTCAGGAAGATGACCTGCGGCTGGCGGGTGGCATGGCTGGCGGCAAATGCCGGCGTCGTCCGCAGCACCACCGCCCAACGCCGCCCGGCGACGTCCAACGTGTCCTCGGCGCCCACGTCCCCGCTGGAGACGGGGGGAGGCGTGGCCTGGGTCGATCCGCCTGGCGCCGACCGCTTCCAGAGCGGGCGGCGGTATGCGGTCTGATCGATCAGCCACACGTCCAAACCCTGCCCGGTCAAATCAGCGAGGGACGATTGGACGAGGTCGTTCACCCGGAACACCGCCGAGGCATACCCGGTCGGCTCGCGCAAGATCTTTCCTGGAGAAATGACCGGCAGGTAAACGACGAACCCGGGCTGATCGGTTACGTCCTGGACCAGTTGCAGCGGCGCGGTGGCCGCCGCGGCGCGGGAATAGCGCGCCTCGCGCAGGGCGGCGGCGCGCACCGCGTCGGACCCCAGTTCGAACCCTAACGCCGGGCCATTCTCCGACTGCGGCTCGATGTAGTACACTGGATAATAATCCGTCCGCTCGGCGGCGCGGACCGGCTGGCTTCGGCCCATCTCGGTAAACTCAAACCCGTGAAGGCCGTCGCGCTGGGCGGCGGCCTCGTAAGCCGCCCGTTCCGGCCCGGCCACATGCGGCGTCCAACCCAGTGCCGACAACTCCGGCTGGCGGCGCAGAGCAGCGCTGACAAATGTCCTGAATTCTTCCCGGCTCAGCGAAGGCTGGGTCTGGAACAAGGACCCAACGGAATTGAGGGCCTCCATCGACCGCGACAGCTCGGTGCGCAGCAATTGCGTCCGCTGGCGGGCATCGCTTTCGATGGTTGACTGGAGGTTGCGCCGCTCCCACTCCGACGCGCTTCTATGGAGCAGCGAAGATAAGAACAGGCCGGCGACCAGAACGCCCAGCAGGACGCCCCACCGCGCCGCCGACAGGGCGCGCGCCGAATTGGCCAAAGCAATCGAGGCTAAGCTCGCTTGCCCAGTAATGGAAGAGGGGGCAGTTGCGGAGTTCTTCATCGCATCAGCCGGGAACGCCTCACAATTGCCTTGCAAATGTGCATGTCCGACGCAAAAAAACGCGTCCAGCTCCGACTAATGCAAAGGTTGGGCCAACGCTGACGCTCAGCGGCGCCGCTACTGGGGATAACTATTGCAAAATGCAAGATCTTATGATTTCACCGGGGTCAATGTCACCGAGCTGAGATCGATCACATTGGGCCCCGTTTTGGTGGCTGCTTTGAGGCGCAGCGATTGCAAGCCTGCCCCCAGGTGGACCTGCCCCAAGCGCAGCGTCATGGGGTGTTGCCAACCGCCGGTATCGATCGACGTGCTGCTCATGCGGTTGGTGCCAATCGACAGGCTGTATTTGCTTCCGGCGGACTTCCCATTGCAGGCGTAGTTGACGTCGACGAAATAGGCGCCTTCGGGGGCGTCAAAGTCCCAACTCACCCAATCGTTCAGTTCCTTCCAATACCCGATCTGATCCAGCTCATTGACATATCGCAGCCCCAGCCCGTGGAGGGCGGCATTAGCGGCTGCCAATTGGATCTGGCCGTCCGTGCCGGGGCGCGACCAGGCGACAGTCACCGGGCCCGGGGGGAGCGGATCGCGGAAAAACACATCGTTCGGCACCGCCTTGGCCTTCGTTGCCCCGGGGGCGATCCAGCCCAGCCCCAGGGAGGCGCCCCCGAAATGCTGGTGGAACTCGACCTTCAGTTCCTGCATCCGCCCGGTGAATTGGAATGGGAAAGAGGCTTTCCCCGCCTTGCCCGTCCATTTATCCAGAATCAACTGCCCGTCGATCCAGATGCGAACGCCGTCGTCGTGAACCACGATGAGCTGGTAGGCGCCAGGCGCCGCCTTGATCCAGCCGGTCCAGCGGGCGGAAAACATCTCGGCCGGGACGGTGATGTCCGGCGTGACGCTGTTCCAGGAAAACTCCAGGCGATTGTCCACTCGGGTGACGGCATGGGCGCGCAGGTCCTCGCCCCGGAAATACTCTCCGTTCAGCCCGTGTACGACGCGGCCGAGGCGCAGCTCGGTTTCCCGCGTCTTCGCAGCCGCCTGATCCAGGCCTTGCGAGCCGCTGATCGCCCGGTCGTAGAGAAACAGCGACCGGCGTTGCATGGCGTCTTTCATCGGAGCAGCAGCCGTCGTGGTCTTGGCGGCGTCAGCCCAGGCATCGGCCGCCGCGGTGAGCGCCGCCGCCGACGGCGCCGCGCCGGCGCTTGCCAGGTCCTTCAATGCCAGTGCCTTGAGTGCTTCATCCGCCCCTTTGGCCAACTGCGGCAGGCCCAGATCGGGCCGGTCCAGGTAGGCAAAGTTGAACCGACCTGCGGCCAAGTTGGCAGCGGGGTCGTTCGGCACCGATTTGAGCGCCACGATCGACGCCTGGTCCTGCTTGAACTCGGCATCGACGGCCTGGATCCATGCCACCCGGCCGTGTATGCGCGAGGGGTATTCCCAGTCTTGCGTCCGCCGCGCCGCCGACTCCGCGACCGTGGCGATCTGGCCGGCGTCAGCGTAGTTCCCCTCGGCCAGGTCCTTCTCGGCCATCTCCATGGCCAGGTCGCTGGCCCGGTGGGTCACCTCGTAGGTGGCAACGGCAGGTGGATTGGCAATCAGGGCGTGAATCGCGGTCGTCAGGGCCGCACGCTCCATCGCCCGGGAAGACGAGGCGTCTACCTGGAAGTCGTCGCGCAGGGCGCGGGCGGCTTCCAGCGCCACCTCGGCACCACCGCCGGCGCTGGCCAGGTCGCGGGCCTCGCGGAGCAGGGCGTACAGCGTTGCCGGATCGTCGTGCGACTGCTGGGCTTCGCTCAGCAGCACCCGGGAAAGCTCGATCTGCTCGGCCGGCAGCTTGCGGGCGTACTCGGTCTTGAACGCGTCCTTGATGGCCTTCTCGGCGTCCGACACCGCCGCCGCTGCCGGTATCGGCGGCACCACGACGGGCTTGACGGGAGTCGCCGGCGACGCCGGCCCGTCCTGAGCTGGTCGAACCGGCCCAACCGGTGGCTTGACCCGCTCCGGCGGCTTGGGCCGCGGCGCCAAACGCGGCGCCGCCGCAACTGGTTCGTCCGGCGGTGGCTTGGCCGGCTCGGCTGGCTTGGCCGGCTTGGCCGAGTCCGGCGGCGGTTTCCAGTCATCGTCAAAAATGCTCGACGCCCGCGCGGCGGTCATTGGCAAGGCCAGCAGGCCGGCCATCGCCAAACAAACCACGCGAAATGCGCTTCGCGCGGCCCAACGCTGACTCCAACGTCCCATGGCAGACCCCTTTGCTTGTTCCCGGACGTCCGGGCATTCGGAACTCGGTTCGACTAACTCGCGGTCGGTCCTCAAGGTTATACCACAATGGGGAGTTGAAGTTAGACCGATGACGAAAGCGTAAAGAGTAGTCCCGGAATGACAAGCAAGACAGGACAGTTCCTGAAAACAAGCCTGCGGCGTCAGGCGTCCGCCTGTCCAAAAATGCCTTTTCGATCCCACTGGACTTTTGCTAAAATACACACGGCGAGGTTTTGCATTGCTCAATTCCTGCTCCCAGCCAGACGTTGAAAATCGAGGTGATTGCCATGTTGCCATCAGGTAATAAGCGTCGATCGGCCGGCTTTACCATTCTTGAACTCCTCGTCGTCGTGGGCATTATGGCAGTCTTGTTCACCCTGCTGTCCACCACGATTGGCCGCATTTACGACCGTGCCAAGATCATTACCTGCGCCTCGAACGAGCGCCAGATTTATATGGCGTGTTTGAACTACGCCAACGATAACGACAACACGCTTCCCTGCCCCAGCCTGGATTGGGAAACGCCAACCTGCGGCGAAGGGCCGCAGGTCTGCTGGGCCATGGACGCGGTTTCCGTCGCCGATTTCCAGGTCGGGTCGATCTGGCCGTACATGCCTGAGTCGTTGGCAGCCAGGCAAGCCACACTGATGTGCCCCAGCGACACCACTGGGTACGCGCGAATTGGCGGCAATGTGGTGGCCAACCGGAATTTCAGCTATTCTTTCAACGCCAATATTCGCATAAATGGGGACACTGCTTCCACGTTGACAATGCAGTTCCGGCAGATCGTTCAGCCGGCCGTCCGCGTCCTGATTTATGAGGAGTTCGCCCCCAATGACGCGTGGTGCTGCGGTCCCGGCGACAGCGACGATTGGCTTTCCGGACGGCACGGGGGAAATAACAGCAGCTCGTACAGTGAGAGCGTAACCAACTACCAGAGCGAGACCTATCGCAATATCGGCAGAGCCAACGTTTGCTATTTCGATGGGCACATCGACCTGATGACCGTCAGCTACTACTTCAACAACACATCGCACTTCACCCCTCTCACGCAATAATGTTTACCCGTGGAGATTCACCACTGCACCGTCATCTTCAGCCCATGTCGAGGCCGTAACGTGATCATCGCATATGGCTCGACGACCGCGCCGGGGGCCAAACTCAACTGACAAGCCTGCGCCACCATCGCCAGGATGAGGACCGCCTCCATCATCGCGAAATTCGCCCCGATGCAGAAGCGCTGACCCCCGCCGAACGGCAGGTACGAGAATTTCGGAACCGACTCGCTTCGCCCGTCCACGAACCGCATCGGGTCGAACGCCTCGGGATTGCCCCACAGCCGCGGATGCCGGTGCGTGACGTATGGGCTTACCAGGACGAAGGTGCCGGCGGGGATCAAGAACGGTCCGATCACGTCGTCTTTGCGAGCCGCACGACCGATCATCCAGGCCGGCGGGTATAGCCGCATCGATTCCTCGATCACCGCCCGGGTATAGGGAAGCCGCGGCAGGTCTTCGGCAGTTGGCGTGCGCCCGCCCAGCACTGACGCCAGTTCCGCCTTCAACGGCGCCAACGCCTCGGGATTTTGGCTCAGAAGATAGAAGGCCCAGGTGAGTGCATTGGCGGTGGTTTCGTGGCCGGCGATGAGGTTGGTCACCGCCTCGTCGCGCAACTGGAGGTCGGACATCCCCTGGCCGGTTTGCTCGTCGCGGGCGGCCATCAGCATCGCCAGCAGGTCGGTCCGGCCGGACGGCGCATCGGCGGGACTCGCGGCGCGCCGCTGGGCGATGGTTTCGTAGACGAAGCGGTCGAGCGTCCCGATCGCCCGCTTCAGCCGGGCGGACTTGCGCGTCGGCACCCACGGCGGCAGCGAAAACGGGTTGGTGATCAGGTCGTTGGTCCGCTCCAGGACTTCGCTGACCGCCGGGCTCAATTCGTCCACTTGCCGATCGGCGGTAACGCCGAGCAGTGTTTGCAGGGCGATCCGCAGCGTAAGCCTCATCATCTCCCGGAAGACGTCGATCCCGCCGCCGGGCGATCCTCCACCCACACCGGCAGCGCTGCGCTGGCGCCATTGCCGGAGCATCTGCTCCGTGGCGGCGGTCATGACGCCCGCGAAGGCGGCGACGCGCTGCCGCGAAAACGCCGGCGTGCTGATCCGCCGCTGCCGCTGCCACAGTGTTCCTTCGCTGGTGACCAGCCCCTGCCCCAGGACGATCTTGGCCTTGGCATAGCCGCGGGTCTGCTTGGTGTAGTTGTCGGCGTTATCGACAAAGACGCGCTTGATGTGCTCCGGCTCGCGAAGCAGCGTCGCCTGGTACCGAGCCAACTGGAGCGACACGGCCCCATCGTGCTTTTCCACCGCCGCCAGCATGAACCCCAGCGGATTGACGCGCATGTGCCAGGCGACGCCGGCGATCGGCCAGCCTTTCTCCCGCGGCGCCAGCCGCGGCTGGATGTGTGCAGCGGGACCTGGTCGGGGCGCGATCGCTTCGCTGTCGGGTGTCGGGGCGGCTCGAAGGTCACCATCGGGCGTCGATGCACTCTGTATGGCTGCCTGCGACATGCCGGAATTGTAGGCGGCAGTAACCCAAGCCTGCCAGGCTGGACACCGATCACGCCTGGTACGCTCCGATATCGACGGTGCCGTGATCGATTCTCGGCTTGCCGCGCTGGTCGGTGGTAAGCCCGTAATCGTTGGCGATCGTGTTGCTGCCGGCGTTGTAAGCGGGACTTGCGGAAGTGATTGCCATCGTCTCGGTCGGCCCGCCGTTGTTTGCCAGGGGCTGGGCTCCGGAGACCGATCAGGCCTCGTACGCTCCGATATCGACGGTGCCGTGGTCGATTCGCGGCTTGCCGCGCTGGTCGGTGGTAAGCCCGTAATCGTTGGCGATCGTGTTGTTGCCGGCATTGTAAGCGGGACTTGCGGAAGTGATGGCAAGCGTCTCGGTCAGCCCGCCGTTGTTTCCCAGGGGCCCGAGTTTGGGATTGATCACTGTCGAGCCGGTGCCGAGGATGTCGGATGTCGCCCACAATTTACCGTAGATCAAGTTTGAATCTCCGATAGCCCCCACAAGATTGTGGCCGAGCGAGTCGAGCGTTCCGCCGTTGGGCAGGAAATCAAAGTTCGATACCGGGCTCTGGTCCTCTCCCTGGTCGCTGTTGGTGGCCAGTATGGTGTTACCGATCTTGAGCGTTCCGCCGCTGAGATTGATCCCGCCGCCAAGGTCAAGGGCGAGGTTGTCAGCGATGGTGCAGTTTACCAGCGTCATGGTGCCGTGGGCCTGTGTTATCCCGCCGCCGTTGCCAGCAGACGAATCCCCGCCTCCCGCTCCCAACGCGCCGGACGTGTTATCGTAGATGGTCGAATTCTCCATCATGGTGGTCCCACCAGCGTAGATGCCGCCGCCATCGGACAGGTTCCCTCCTCCGCTGAACAACGTATTGCCGGAAATCGTGCTGGCCGTGACCGTCAACGTGCCGATGCTGCAGATGCCGCCACCCAGCGTATTGTCGAGGGTTGTCTTTGGGACGTTGATGTTGGTCACGCTGTTGCCGGAGATCGTGGTGTCGTTGATCATGGTGTTACCCCTGCTGTAGATCCCGCCGCCGCCAACGATGACATAGGCGTTGCTCGCGACGGACGGGCTCACGTCGGCGGCATTGTTCTTGATGGTGTCGTTTGTCAGCCAGAGATCGTTCGCGTTGTAGATTGCGCCGCCGCCGACTCTGCTGCTGTCATCGTGTGCGTAGACGGTGTTGTCCACGAACCATGTGCCGGAGACGTAGGCCATCCCGAAGTTCGACAGTCCAGCGCCGCCCCCAAAGACGCCGTCGACCTCGAGGCTGGCGCAAACATTGTCACTGACGACGCAATTAGTCAGGGTGAGAATGCCGTAGTTCAGGATCCCGCCGCCAAAGACCAGGCCAGGATTCGCTTTAGTGACCGTCAGCCCATTGATCGAAACTTTCGAGGTCGCTCCTTCGATCTCGAACACCCGGCTCTGGTCGTTGCCGCTGACAGAAACGACGCTTGCGCCCGGCCCCTCGATCGACACCGACCTGGTAATGAGCAATTGTCCGGTTGTCAGCGGGATCGTGCCATGCAGGCCCGAGGCAAACGCGATGGTGTTGGTCCCGGCATTGGCGTTGGCGTTGAGGATCGCCTGCCGCAGCGAGCCGGTGCCGTGGTCGGCCAGGTTGGCCACGGTGTAGGTGCTGAAGAGCGTACGGTCCTCGAGCCGCTCGGCGATAAGGATCGAACGGGACTTGCGTTGTGCCGCCGTGCGAGAACGAAGGGGCCAGATCATGAGAACTCTCTTTCTTGTTGGGTGCCGACGCAACCGGATGACGATCGCTTGTCGCCGAATCGACTAAAATGCGCGATGCGTGCCCGGTTTCAGCGATGCGCTGATTTTGTCACGCGATTGTGCACGAAATGCAGGAATTACTTGGACTCAGAGGCGCGGCAATGGTTTGGTATAGCCCTGTTCCGGGCAGATCACTCCACGTTTTCACGCCCTGACCGTCGGGAAGTGAGCGCATCGCCAAGGCACGTCGAGACATTCCCGATTGTGAAGCCGCCGACCCGGCGATCGCTCTTTGACCAATGCCGCAATCAATCGTAACCGCCGACACGTTGAAAGAGCAAACGAATTCGCCCCAAAAGCGGTTCCATGCGGCAGCAGCTGTGCACTCAGCACAAGCCGAATCCGTAGCCGGCGGCGCCGCCGCGACGCGGCCGGCGACCACGCCGGCCGAGTGACTCAATCCAATGAATTCAGCTCGAAGGGGAGCATCACCCGCGCATCCCGAGTATCCTCTTCAGCAGATTGAGTAAGGACGTGACGTCATGAACGTTCCAGGACAAGAGATGGCCCTTTCCCGCTGGCGGCTGGTGCTCGGCCGCTTCGCCGACCCACAGCTTCCGCTGGGCGCCGGATCGGCCGGCGGATATGGGCGGATGGACCGCGTGCTCGAATACCTCTACGGCCGCGAGTATGCCAAGCGCGGCGTTCGCAAATCGGGCGACGGCGCGGGGCCCGGTGAGGCCGACGGACGGGAGGGCGGCTCGGGGCCGAGCGTGCTCTATCTGCCGGACTGGCTCCGCGAAGTGCGTGAATTGTTCCCGCGCGATACCGTCGAGATCGTCGAGAAGCATGCCCTGGAACGCTACGGCATGACTGAACTGGTCACCGACCCGGACGTGCTGCGCAAGCTGGAGCCGAATTATGAGCTGCTCAAGAACGTGCTGACCTTCAAGGGGATGATGCAGGGAGAAGTGTTGGAGGTGGCGCGGTCGATCATCCGACGGGTCGTGGAGGAATTGCGGCGGCGATTGGCCAGCGACATCCGCCGGGTGCTGTGGGGGAAGCTGTCGCGGCAGCACCGCAGCAACCTCAAGATCGCCAGGAACCTGGACGTGCGGCGGACCATCCGGGACAACCTCAAGCACTTTGACCCGCCGAGCAAGCGGATCGTCCTGCAGCGGCTGCACTTTTTTTCGCGCGTGCAGCAGCACTCGCCGTGGCACGTGATCATCGCCGTCGATTGCAGCGGGTCGATGGTGGACTCGGTCATCTACAGCGCCGTGATGGCCGGCATCTTCCGGGGGCTGCCTTCGATGAAGGTGAGCCTGATCGCTTTCGATACCAGCGTGGTGGATCTGTCGGACCAGGTCGACGACCCGGCGGAATTGCTCATGAGCGTGCAGCTTGGCGGCGGCACCAACATCGGCGGGGCGCTGGGGTACTGCCAGGGTTTGGTCAACAGCCCCAACAAGACGATGCTGGTGCTGGTGACCGACTTCTTCGAGGGCGGCCCGCCGAACGTTATGCTGACGGCGATCCACCACCTGCGCGAGTCGGGGGTGCGGGTGCTGGGGCTGGCGGCGCTGGACGAGCGGGCGGAGCCGGTCTATGACAGGGAGACGGCCCAGCGGTGCGTCGCCGCCGGCGCTGAAGTGGCGGCGTTGACGCCGCAAAGGCTGGCCGAATGGATCGGACGCATCCTCAAGTAGCGGCCTTCGCGGCCACGCTGTCGGCGATGGACGACGACACCCTGGCGGCGCTGGCCAACAAGGGGCTGGTGCGGCGTGCCCGCAAAGACGTCGAGAAGACGCCGCCGAACGTCGCCGGGGCCGATGACTCTTCGGTGTCGCTGGAGGTCGAAGGGTCCACGGTGCGGCTCACCGCTCCGGTAGCCAAATCATCCTGCACTTGCGCTTCGGGCATTTGCCGGCACATTCTGGGTTCGGTCATCTTCCTGCGCGATTCGGCGGCGGCTGCCGCGCCGCCGGCGGACCACGCCGCCGCTGCCGTCACGGCCGCGCCGGCGCCGCCTTCGGGGCCGCTGCCGCCGGCCGGTCCTTCGGTGGCCGAGCAGCTTGCGGCACTCGATGAGCAAGCCTTGCAGAAATGGGCGACCAAGCCGCTGTTCAAGAAGGCGGCCGTGGTGCTTTCGCGCGGGTTTGAGGTCGAGGAAGCCCCGATGGTCCTGGTCCGTCTGCCGGCGCAGAACGTGACGGTCCGCCTGCTTGGGCCGCTGCCGGATGCGATGATCTGTTCCTGCCATGCCCCCGGCGCTTGCGAGCACAAGCTGGCGGCGGTGCTGGCGTACCAATCCCACAAGAGCGGCCGCGCCGCACAGGTGCCGCAGGCGGTATTGAAAGCGTCAGCCGGTGCGCCGCGCTCGCGCGACGAGGTGCGCGACGCCGTGGCGAGCCTCATGCGGCAGATGGTGGCCGCGGGGTTGTCGCGCCTCTCGACGGTGACGCAGCAGCGCCTCCGCACGCTGGCCACCAGCGCGCACGGCGTGGACCTGCCGCGACTGGAGCGCATGCTCAAGTCGCTCGGCGACGAAGTCGCCCTGACGCTGGCCCGCGACGCCCAGGCATCCAGCGCGTCGCTGCTCACCATGGCGTCGCGCATCTTCGCGTTGTGCGCCGCCCTGGAGCGGCCGACGCCGTCGCTGGTGGGTGAGCATCGCAGTGTCTACGTGCCGGTCGCCGGAACGATCGATCTGGTGGGCCTGGGAGCTCGCCGCTGGCGGACGCGCAGCGGCTACCACGGCCTGACCGTTTTCTTCTGGGAGCCGGCGTCCAGACGCTGGACCGGCTGGACCGACGCCCGCCCGCTCGGCACGCCCGGCTTCGACCCCGTGGCCACCTTCGAGGAGGAAGGCCCATGGCCCGGCGGGGGCAGCCCCCGCCAGGCTGCCATGAGCAAGTGCCGCCTCAGCGGCGCCCACCGCAACGGCGTCGGCCGCATCACCTCCCGCGCCAACACGCGCGGCATCCCCGCCGGCACGTCGGCGCCGAATGAAGGGCCGGCACTGACCGATTTCGCCCAGCTTGCCGCCCTGGCCAAGCAGGCTTTCGCACCAGGTCTCACCGACCGCCGCGATCACGCCGACCTGGTGCTGCTGGCGCCGGCATTCTGGCTCGACGCCCAATACGACCCAATCACGCAGGAAGTGATCCGCGTCGTCGTCGACGCAAATAATCGGACAATGCCACTGGTTCTTCGCCACAGCCCCGAGACCGACGATGGACTCACCACGCTGCAGCGCGCCGATGGCGCCACGTTGCGTGCCGTGCTCGGCACCTTACGGATTCGCGGGCATGGCTTATTTGTCGAGCCGATTACCTTGTGGGGGGACAAGGGGCCGATCCACTTGACGCTGGACGGCGCGCTCAGCGCGTCGGCGCAGCCGCAGGCGGCCGCAAGCGTAACACCGACCGGCATGGACGAGGCGGAGGAACCGGGGGAAGAAACGGAAGCCGATGAAGCTGTCGTGGGCATGGAATCGCCCGTCGGGCTCTTGCTCGCACAAGTCGAATCGGAATTGCTGGCCCTGGCCGAAGGGGGCGTGGAGGTGATTCGCGATTTGTCGCCGCTGCGCGACGCGGCCAGGGAATGCCGGGCCCTGGGGCTCAGAGCATGTGCCGCGGCGCTGACCCGGCTGTCAAATGAACTGGATCGTTTCCGAAGCAGCATCGAGCGAGATGCGTTGGTGCCGGCCGAAAACTTGCTCCGTGCCGCCTATCTCATCCGCCTGGCCGCCGAGTGTGCAACCATCTGCATGGCCGTGCCCGGGTAATCGGCGCCTCGAGCTTTCCCCAGTTTGATTCCCGTTTACCCGGTTGGCCCCGCATCCACCCTCCCGCAGATCCTTGTCATATCGCCGATGGCTTCGGAGAAGACCATTTCCGGTACGTCGCCCAAACGCATAAGCCGCTGCTGGAAATCCCGGGGCGTGGCGTCTACGGGAAGGAACAGCACGCTGCCGACGGTGGCCTGGGCAGTCGGGTCGGTGTAGACCGGCATCCCGTCCACCGTGACGAATGCGTCGATGGCCGGGCCGGCGAAACGCTTGCGGTAGGAGGCCACCATGGCGCCGTCGCCGACTGCCGCCCGCGACCAGCCATACTTCTCGGCCTTGGATCGGAACCCCAGCGCGTTGAGCTGTGCTCCCTTGAGCCGGTCGTACATCTTCAGCTCGCGCTCTTCGCCGCTGGCCCGAGCCACCGGGCGGTCGATCTGCGGGAACGGCGGCTCGATTTCGTAGTCGGCGAGGTTGGTTCGCCAGGCTTCAACCTGCTGGGGCGGCAAGTTCAGTGGATGGACGATGCCCACCGGCGACTCGCCGGCCGGCAGGTCGATGGGATCATCGGACGCATCGGTTAGCGAGCGGTCGGGCAGGGCGCGAAAGGTCTGGCGGACCGCGCCTGATTGGTCGTATACGCCCCACACCAGCCGGACGGCGAAGGGGAAGAGGACGGGGTGTTGCAGGAACAATTCCCGCCAGCGCCTCACCGGCCAGCGATGCTGGCGGACCATCAGGTTCTCCAGCCGGACGGCCTGCGACTTGGCCACTTCCAGCAGCAGCTTGCCCAGGCCCTTGAACTCGGCGACGACCTCCGGGCCGGCGGTCTTGGGGATTGAGACGGCACGCTTGCCGGTGCCGGCGTCGGTCATGGAGAGCTTGAAGTCCAGGCCGATGCCCGCCTCGATGACGCGTTTGCCGGCTTCGATGCGGCGTGGCCGGCCGGGCTCGAAGGCCAGCATCGGCACGATGCGGTCGGCTAACTCGTCTATCGTGAAACCCAGCCGCTTGGCCGCCAGCTCCATGGCCGCCTGTGCAGCGTCGGCGATGACATTGAACTTGCGCCGCGGGTTGTCCTTGAACTTGGCGGCGATCGAATCGACGGCGCTCAAGGCGGCGTCAGAGCCGTTGAGGGCCAGCGCCTCGATGCCCCATTCGCCGAGCTTCTGGGAGAAGTCCTGCGCCCAGGCTCGGACCTTGGTGGTGAGCGTAGTGATGACGCGGTTGTCGCCGAGCAGGCCGGCGGTGATCATCGCCCACGCGTCGGCTTTGGGCGCATTGGCTTCGAGGAAAGCGGTCAGCAAGTCATAGGCGAAATCGCCGCTGGTCCGGCGGTCGATCAGGCCATAGAGCGGCGCGGCTTCGGGATCGACGATCGGCTCCCGCTGCCGCGACTGGCGGTGCAGCAGGAACCGCACCAGCGGTTCGTCGAGTGCCTGGCCATCGATCATGCGGATCGGCGGCAGGTCCTTCTCGCCGAGCCACTTGACCGGCATGCTGCCGATCGTTTCCGCCTGCTGGCGGAGCTTGTCCAGATCGATCGGCCCGAGCTGGCGGACGATGCGTTCCAGCCCGACGCCGGCATGGCGCAGCGCCCGCGAAATCTCATCGCGGACTTCCTCGGCCTGCTCACGCGGCAGCCAGTTGAGCAGGCAGTCCACGGCCTCGGAAGTCGCCATCTTGCCCAATACCAGGACCGCGCCCCATCGGGCGTCCTTCGATTTGTCAGCGAGCAGTGCTGCCGCCCGGTCCAGCGCCTGCTTGTCCCCCGCGGCGATCGCCTCGGCGGCGGCGTCGCGGCGCAGCTTGCTCTTGGCCGCCAAATCCTGCCAGAGCCGCTCGCGGAGCCGGCCGCCGGCAAACTGCGCCGCCAGCACCGCAAAACGTGCCGCATCGCGGGCGTCGCCGGCCATTCCCTGCTCGATCGCCGATTCGAGCGTTTCGGCGAGCGATGGGTCGTTCAGTTTGATCAGGTGCTCCAATGCCGCGGCGCGGATGATCGGCGAAGGGGCTTTATCCATGACTGAAAGAAGGCCAGGCTTGGCCTGGTCGCCGCCGTGCTTGGCGATCTGCTGCAGGATGTCTTTGGCGGTGTCGATGTAGACGGGACGGTCGGCGTTGCAGAGCACATCGGCGAATGGGCCGACCGCCAGGGGCCCGAGGAAAGGCAGAACCCGGCTTGTAGCCCAGGGGTCTCGGTTCGCCAGATAGGCCGGCAGGTGCTTCACCAGTTCGGCCTTGTACCGTTCGGCATTGATCTCGACGAGCTTCATCCCAAGCTCGAATGCGTCCTCACGACGTCGGAAGCAATCTGCTGCCCTGGCCTCAAACCGGTCGCCGAACCATCGGAGCAGGTTCAGACAAAACCGTGCCTCTTCGTGGAGCGAGCGGCCGCAGGAAAGAACCAGGTTGACTCGATCCGGAGCATGATTGAGGAACAACTTCAGGAGGCCATGCAGATGCTGGTCGACGTGCCCGCGGCCGTTTTGGGGGACATCCAGCGCCCGCGTCAAACGCTCTTGATCGATCTCCAGCAGATAACTTCCCGTCGCCGTTGGACGACCATCGTCGCCGCACGCCCACTCTCCGCATCCAACGACAAA
>Ga0182024_10005442_pt1 | contig 28583 bp, 18 predicted proteins | sample P32metaG_FD_120480 | JGI IMG/M metagenome (GOLD analysis project Ga0182024, IMG submission 120480) | Permafrost microbial communities from Stordalen Mire, Sweden - P3-2 metaG (Illumina Assembly) | ecosystem: Environmental > Terrestrial > Soil > Wetlands > Permafrost | place: Sweden: Stordalen...
CGAATGCTATCATTGTGCTGCTCGCGAAGCTGCCGCCAGTCGATGGCTTGGGCGTGGGAGTTCCGGGGCCAAAAGCCACGAGGGTGTTGCTTACAAAGCTTCCGCCAGTTGACGGCTTGGGCGTGGGAGTTCCGGGACCAAAACTTCCGCCTGTCGACGGCTTGGGGGTCGGTGTTCCAGGACCGAAGGCCACGAGGGTGTTGTTCACGAAGCTTCCACCAGTGGACGGCTTCGGAGTCGGGGTGCCGGGGCCAAACGCCGAGTTGATCTCGTTGATACCATTGACATAGCTACCGCCCGTGGACGGCTTGGGTGCCGGCGTGCCGGAACCTGCAAGGGCTGCTGTGGCGCAGGCTGCCAAAACGAAAGTGGTGATCGCACGCGTAGGGAAAAGCGAAACATTTTTCTTCATTGGAAAGCTCCTGGAAAACTAAATCTATGCAAAGGGTAACCCAATTGTGGTACAGGAGATACTACAAAAGCAATACGGTGACGAAAAATTTGCGCCTTTCCCCTTCCAATTCAGACAAAAACGTGGTAACGCACCGCTGGGACGGTTTTTGGAGTTACTCCCGAGATACCGAGGTGTTACTTTGATAGGCGATTTGCGACTGATTTTTAACGCCGGATTTCAGGCGAAGAACTACCAAAAACTGCTCCTCGACCTGGACCGGAGCGCGGGCGCCACGGTCGAATTTCGTGTTGCGGAGACTCCGGTCTTTCTACACCGGGAGATGCTCGACGAGATGGCTGAGGCCGGAGCGCGGCTGACCCGCAGATTGCTCGCCTGGCCGGAATACCTCGCAGAGGCCCGCAAGTCGATCCCTGCCGCCTACCTGATTGCAGCCGAATCGGAGCATCCAAATTTCCTTACCGCGGACTTCGCCCTGGTGAAGAACACCGACGGGGCCCTCGTGCCACGCCTGGTAGAGATCCAGGCTTTTCCCTCGATCTACGCATACCAGGCCACTCTGAGCAAAGCGTATAGAGCAGCTTTTGCCTTGCCCGATTCTCTTGGAGTCTTTCTCAGCGGTCTGAACGAGGCCGACTACTGGGAACTGCTACGCCAAACGGTGCTGGGCAAACACTCCCCCGAAAACGTGGTCTTGACCGAAGTCGACCCGATGCACCAGAAGACCTTGCCGGATTTTCTCCTTACCGCCAAACGGCTGGGGATTGCCATCGTAGATATCGCTAAATTAATTCCAATTGAAAACAAACTTCATTACAGAACAGAAACCGGAAGACTGATTCCCATTCACCGCATCTATAACAGGGCAATCGCAGACGAACTGATCGCCAGAAAAGTAGAGTTGCCCTATGACCTCACCCGCCGGTGGGATGTCGAATGGGCTGGGAACCCAAACTGGTATTTTCTGATCAGCAAGTATTCCGTCCCTTGGCTATGCCTCCCTTATCAGGAGGGCGGGACTTCGCAAGACAGGATCGATCCGGTTGTGCCGCCCGCTGTCTTTCTCGAGGACTTCGTGCGCGGTCCCGGCCTGGATCGGCTGAAAGCTGCCGGCGTTTCGCTGCCCGACAGTTCAGATCCTGATGCGGTATACGAAGATCTGCTGCTCAAACCGCTCTTCTCTTTCGCCGGAAAGGGCATTCAATTTGCGCCCAGCCGCTTCGAATTGGAGGCGATTCCAGAGGCCGAACGTCGCAACTACCTGTTGCAGCAGCGAATGCACTTCGTGCCCACCATCGAGACACCCCACGGATTGACTCAAGCCGAGATCCGTATCCTTTATCTATGGCCCGACGGCGGCAAACTGACCCCGGTGCTTCCTCTTGTACGGCTTGGACGCGGAAAGATGATGGGAGTCGACCACAATCGCAACCAGGAGTGGGTCGGAGCATCCGCCGCGTTCTGGCGCTGAACGGCGCTCCGCGCTGCTACCGTATATAGAAAGTAACCAGCACCCCAAGGGGTGTACACAACAAATAGCGAGCCGCCAAGTGCCTCAAATGGTTGGGATGGGAAACTTTCGATTGCCTGTGAATGCTCAAAACCAGCCGTAAGATGCCCCTAATGGGTTATTTACGCGAATCTCCGCCCTGCGTTACAGTGATCACAAGTGAAAGAAACTTTGGTGTTTTCGGGATATTACCAATATTGAGGTACAGTATTGGTAACACATCCGGAAGGGGATTTCGACTGAATGAATTCATCAACCCCAGGGTTAACTGTTTCACCAACAAGCATCGGCAGCATTCCTCGACCGGAAGTTCGTTGTGCGGTGCGGTTTCCATTGAGCCTACCCGTGGTGCTATCCACGGATGTTGAGGAATTCTCTGCGGTCACAAGCAATGTGTCCGCTAGCGGCGTCCTCTTCATCACGGATCGAAAGATAACGACGGGAACGCTGATTGGATTTTCATTGGGCATGCCAGGAGAGATCCTGGGGACGCCGAGAGATGTGCTGGTCCATTGTCGCGGACGTGTGGTACGCTGTTACCCAAGTCAAACCGGGTATCATACGGCTGCAACCATTGATGAGTACCGATTTGCAGATCAGTAACGATACGAGCTCAATATGGCTGTCATTAAGATGGACCATCTGGAGGATTCTCCAGAAGGTGAAGTTCTCGACTCAGTTGCCAATCCGGGCGCCATCCGCGTGATACTGGCGGATTCCCAGGCGATTTATCGCGTGGGCATTCGAAAGGTTTTCGCGCTCGAAGATGATGTTCGCGTAGTAGCCCAGGCTGATTCCATTGAAACCCTGCATTCCGCAGTGCAGCGCTACCCTTCCGATGTTGTGCTGCTTGAAGGCGGTATGCTCACCGGCACGGCCAACGCCATTCCGGAACTTCTGAGAATAGCACCCAACATCAAGATCATCGTGCAGGCCTCTTACTCCGACGAGAGTCATACAGTGGAACTCTACCGGCGAGGGGTGCGCGGCATCATTTCCCGCGCCATTTCGCCAGACCTGCTGGTCAAGTGCATTCGCAAGATTGCCGGCGGCGAGACATGGATCGATAACCAATCAGTAAACCTGGTAATCGAAGCCTACCGTTCTCAGGCCGCTGCGCTGGTGAGCCCCAGGACTCAGCCACGCCTCTCCCCGAAGGAGATGGCGATCATCACCTGCATCACCCAGGGCAAGCGCAATAAGGAAATTGCCTATCAACTGGGTACGACCGAGCAGGTGATCAAGAACTATCTGCGCAAGATCTACGACAAGCTCGGTGTATCGGATCGCCTTGAACTGGCCCTCTATTGCCTGCACCACAAGATCATTCAGGGCGATGGCGAAGCTGAGGCAGCAGTCCTGGTAAACGCGGCGAAGGCGGCTTCCCGGTAAGGGGAGCCGATGTAGTCCGCTCCGATCCGTTCTTCCCGACGCAACTTCGCAGCTTCGTCAGCAACCTTGTCAATTCAAGAATCTCGTCGCGGGTGAGTTCCTGCAGGAGTTCCCTGGGCGCTTGTTCCACCGTACCGTCCAACCTGGCCAAAACCTCCAGCCCCTGAGCCGTGATGTGAGTCCTCACGACGCGGCGATCGTGCGTATCTCGCTTCTGTCGAAGAAGCTTCTGCGCCCTGAGACGAGCCAGCAGCCGGGTAATATCCGGCTCTGGAGTAATCATCATGTTGCCGATAGCCGAGCAGGTGAGTCCGCCGGCGGGAGCGCCGCGCAGAATGCGCAGCACGTTATATTGAGTTGGCGTAAGGCCGAAAGGCTTGAGTCGGTGCTGAAAGGCGCGATGCAGGCAGTCGGCCGAACGCATGAGGGTCAGCAGAGCCTCCTCATAGGGACTGGCGAAGCGTTGAGCTTGCTCGATTCCCTGTGAAGATGCGGCCATTCAACTCTCCTGCCTGACAAATTCGCCGCATAACCTGACAAATCAGTGACGCGAACGTGACTCTGCACGAAAAGATCACGCAGGCCAAGACCGGAGGCTGGCGCAAACCGGCCTCCGGGTCATCTGTTGCGATGCATCGATCAGATGCGACTACTGCTTGGCGACATCCAGATCGATCGTGATTTTCACATCTTCGCCGACGATTGTCTCGGGAAACTTGGGGCCGATGCCGAAGTCGGACCGATGAATGGTCGTGCTGGCCGAGAAGCCTACATGTGGCTTTTTGTCCATACCTGTGACAGCGGCTCCAGGACCTTCAACATCGAGGACCACCGGCTTGGTCACATTCCTGATGGTAAGATTTCCGCTGATCTGGAGACCAGATCCACCCTTGGCCACGCTGGTGCTCACGAATTTTGCCGTCGGAAACTGCGTGGCGTCGAAGAAGTCGGGAGACTTGAGATGGTTATCGCGCGGGGACTCGCCGGTTTGAAGGCCGCTCACGTCGATAGTGGCGGTGACGGTGGACTTGGTGACGTCCTTTTCGTCGTAGAGAATGGTGGCGTCAACGTGGCCCAGGCGGCCGTGAACGTTTGAAACGGCGAGATGCTTGATGGTGAAGTCGACTTCGCTGTGAGCTGGGTCCGACTTCCATGTGGAGGTCTGTGCCATGGCAAACGGAGCGGCCAGGACAAGGGCGGCGGAGGCAAATTTCAGGAGCTTCATAGGTAGTTCCTTTCAGTTAGGTAGAGATTGAGCTTTCGCTGATGCAATCGGTCTTGAGCCTTCAAAGCCGGCCCACGTGCTGCTCTTCGCTACGCGGGATGGGCAGAGATCCCTGCGCACCAATGTATCAATACTGAGAAATCCGGGCTATTCTGACCCGCGTTCATAGGATGCGCGACTGAGATAGTTGTTGCAACAAATATTTTGCCCAGCTAATTTGCACGGGCCGCGAATTCTTCCCCCGTCGACCTGTCTGCTATTCTCCGGCGTATGTCCGTGGGATCCTTTTCTGAAGTTGCCGGGAACTTCCGCCGGCTCACTCGTCCTCAGCGCAACGCATTTTTGGCGGCGCTTATGGCGTGGTCGCTGGACGCGTTGGATTTCTTCCTGCTTATCCTGTGCATTCCGGCGATTGCCGGGGAGTTCAACACCAAAGCGTCGAACGTTGCCGAAGCGGTTGCGCTTACGCTGATTTTCCGCCCGGTGGGCGCGTTCCTATTTGGAGCGCTGGCGGATAAGATTGGGCGCAAGCCCACGCTGATGATAAACATCCTCTGTTATTCGGTAATCGAGTTGAGCTGCGCGTTTGCGCCTTCACTTCCCTGGCTGCTGGTGTTGCGTGCTCTGTTTGGCATCGCCATGGGCGGGGTCTGGGGAGTGGGAGCAGCGCTAGCCTTTGAAACATTGCCGAAGGAAGGTCGCGGCACCTTTTCGGGACTCTTGCAGGAAGGCTACGCGGTTGGCTACCTGCTGGCTGCTGCGTCCTTCGCACTGCTGTTTCACATCCACTGGATCGGCTGGCGCGGATTGTTTGTTCTCGGCGCAGCTCCTGCGCTTCTAACCCTCTTTGTGCAGTCGCGGGTAGAAGAGTCGCCGGTCTGGCTAGAGGCGCAGCTCGCCGCAAAGCAGCGAAAGGCAGCGAAACAGCCAAAGCCTCCGCTCCTTGCAAACCTCATTTCCTACCTGCCGGTTTTCTTGTTTCTCATCCTGTTGATGACCGCCTTCACCAGCTTCTCTCACGGCACGCAGGATATGTATCCGACGTTCCTGCAAAAAGGGCGAGGCTTTTCATCGATAACAACGGGATGGATTGCGGTGACTTACAACGTTGGCTCGCTGGCAGGCGGATTTGTTTTTGGCACTCTCTCAGAAAAATGGGGACGCAAGAGAGCCATCATTACAGCGGCGCTGCTTTCGATCCCGATAGCCCCGCTCTTCGCCTACGGACAAACGCCACTGGCGCTGGGCATCGGCGCTTTTCTGATGCAGTTCATGGTGCAGGGCGCCTGGGGCGTGGTGCCGGCATATCTGACCGAACTGTCTCCCGCGCCGGTGCGAGCAATCCTGCCCGGCCTTGCCTACCAGTTGGGCAACCTGTTGACATCGCAGAACCTGTGGTTGCAGCAAACGCTGTCGGAACGCTGGCATACCTACTCCCCGGTGTTATTGGAGACGGTCGTAATTGTCGCGCTGGTGCTGGCAGCAGTTACGGCCTGCGGTAGAGAGAGTCGCGGAGTAGAACTCACCGCCTGATAAACAAAGGCTCATCTGGCAGGTGCTTTTCGATGGATGAAGCAACCGACCGAAGTAAATAACAAAGGCCCTGACTCGAACAGCCAGGGCCTTTGGTCTTGCGGCATCGGCACGGTATCGGCCGATGCCTGTTACTCAACGTACATTGGTGACCGTTAAGGTGACGGTGGTGGTGTGCGTGATACCCCCGCCCTTCGCCGTAATGGTGATCGTGTGATTCCCGATTGAGGCATTCCGGCCGACCTTAACCGTCATTGTGGAAGTCCCCGCCCCAGGTGAGGCGATGGAACTGGGGCTGAAGGTAACAGTCTGCGCGTTGCCCTGCCCGGAGGCCGAGAGGGTAACTGCCGAGCTGAAGCTTCCTGTGATGGCGGTAGTGATGGTTGACGTCCCGGTGCCATTGCGGACAACAGTGATGGTCGCGGGCGAAGCGGAGACGCTGAAGCCTGACGTGACTCCAGAGGTGACAGTCAGAGAAACGGTAGCGGTATGCGTCAATCCGCCTCCCGTGCCGGTGATCGTGATGGGATAGGTTCCGGCAGCGGTCGTCGAGGCGACGGTGAAAGTTACTGTGGAAGTTCCCGAGCCGGGTGCAGCAATTGATGTCGGGCTGAAGCCCACCGTCACGCCGGTTGGCGCACCGGAAGCAGTAAGAGCTATCGCTGAGTTAAATCCTCCGGAGACGGCAGTGGTAACCGTCGAGCTTCCACTGCTCCCCGCCGCGACCGAGACCGACGATGGCGAAGCGGAGATCGTGAACGCCGGCGTCTGCGTTGTAGACCCTGTAAGCGCAGCGATCAGGCCGCTGTTCGGGCTACCCCATCCAGTGACAAGGTCATAGCCTGTGACCGCCGAATAGCTGCCGGAAGTGCCGCTGGTGATGTCGTGAAAGTCCGCAGCGTAGCTTGACGTCACATTTTGCGAATAAATCGTCGGATTGATGAAGCCGATAGTCGGCTTGCCGTTGGCGACGAGTTGCTGGTTGACCAGCGCTATGTAGCCAGCCCACATGGGAGCAGCAAAACTGGTGCCACCGTAATCATTCGCCAGGCAGGTGGTCTGATCAGAGCAGGTATAGAAGGTGAAGTTGGCGTTCGCCGAAATGTCGGGGCCATTGCGAAGAGTTGTCGAGCCCTTGTTACTCGAATTGATCACGCCCGATAGCTGCTGCCACGAGGGTATCGCGATCTTGTCAGGAGTTATGCCTCCGCCCGAATCCACCCACGCCGTTTCCGATGCCCATGGGCCGCCAGCGCTGGCGGTGACCAGATCCGTGCCGCCGACGGAAACCACATTGGCGTCGTCAGCCGGCCATGCTTCATTACTTGCCGACCAGGTGGAGCTGTCGCCCGAGGCAGCGAAGAAGTTCTGCCCCTGAGCGGCCATCTTCTGAAAGTAAGGATCGAGCGTGCTGGGGTCGGCCGGCGTCCATCCCCACGAGCAGCCGACGGTGGTGGGCAGAGGGCTGTGCGTAGTCATAGCGCTGATAATCGCCGTATCCAGCGAGCCGACGTACATGGTGAGGCTGGCCAGCCCGGGAGCCATGCCCAGCGCCTGCGTCATGTCGAGATTCTGCTCCGTATCATCGCATCTGCCGCCTGCGCGTGAGTCGACGCATGAGGTGCTGGTGCCGTCTGTCGAGAGGAGAGTTATGGGTACATTGTTCGTCTGGCCAACATTGTTGTAATACGTGGTCAGATCGGCAAGATCGGTGCCCAGATATTCAAACAACCCGAGGTTCTGACCGGCGCCGGTAAGTGATCCTGAACCGTAATATGCGGCGCGCATGTCGCTGCCCAGAAAAGATGCAGAAGGGCCGGACCCTGTAGTGGCGTGCGAAACAACAGCTTCGGGATAGATACCGTGGGCCGCCGCGTAGTCTGACTTCTTGACGTACAGAGGATGCGGAAGGGAGTAGTTATCCAGGCCGGAGACATGCCAGAGCTGAAACGGCAGTTCCGTCGTCGGCTCTCGGTCGGCCCCGAAGAAAATGCGATTCTCAGTCGGGTGCTGGTAGGTCTTCATGCTCACGTGGAACGCGCTCTCAACCGCTGAAACGGGGCCTTTAATCTGCACTTCCATGCCGTCGCGCGAGCCGCCGGTTACCGTAAACCCATTGGCTTTCAGAAACCGGACGACCGTGTCATAGTCCGCCTGCGTAGGACCGAACTTCTCAGTGAACTGGGCCGGGGTGAGGTAGTGCCGGAAAGACGGGCTCTTGGGGTTGTAGAGATCTTTAAGGAAATTAGTCAGGCCAGCCGGATCGCGCATCGGCAGCACAACGTCCAGATGCATCGTCTGATTTGCGGGAAGACGTCCCATGACCGGCGCCCTGCCGCTGCGAGCCGCCTCGCGCACGTGATGCGTCATCACTGATTGCGCTTGAGAACTTAGTGTTGCTACCGACACAATCGCTGCGATTGTGAGCATGAACAGACCTGATCTACGACCCATAGTTTCTCCTTTAAGTGGCACTGTCTTTCGTGGGACTGAGGGGAAGATCCACTTCGCGAACAAGGGGACAGGCGGCCTTTTGGTCCACGTAGAGTAACACCACAGAATGTGAATTGTTAGAGAATTGAGGAGATGTTTTTTGGGACCAACGTCCGTTTCCGAATGACGGACATCACGAATACCGTGACGGATGACGGCACACGAAGCAACGCAGTCCTGTGCAACGACTTACGCGCCTGCCAAACGGCTATTCGATGGGTACAGCCAGCAGCGAAGAAACCCGGGCACGGTTCACTTCGCCGTTCATATTCTCATCCGAAGGCAGCAGGCGAAGCTCGATCGGATGCGCGCCCGCCGAAAGTGAGACTACCTGCCGGCTGCTTACTCCCCAGTTATCCCAATCATTGTTGCCCCTCTGAGGCAGCACAACAGGACCAATCATCTTTCCATCGACAAAGAGTGTGCGGATTGCGCACTTATTCTCGGTATTGACGGGACCACTTCCATTCGCATACCGGAAAGACAGACTATATCTTCCCGCCACCGGCACGGTTGCATCGAGAGCCAACCCCGTTTTGCCGGTTTGTTCCAGCGTGACAAAAGGTTCAGACGAGCCAGCAGCTAACTCTCCTCCCTGAACCGGAAAAATAAGAGGATCGGCACCGAACACCACCGGAGCGCTCAGAAAAGAAGCAATCCCTGCGTTATCAATAGTACTTACCTGGTACTCCGCAAAGCTGCGGCTAGACTCTGCGCGAAACTCCGTTTCCTGCAATTTCTTCAGCAGCTTTCCGTTCCTGTAGACAGCGTACTCCGCGGCGTCCTGCACCGGTTGCCAGATCAGCCTGCCGTCTTCTTTGCGAAGCGCCGGAGTATCAGGCGCCGTCGTGTTCCTCGCAAAATTCAATCGCGGCGAAACCAGCGCCAAATTGTCCATCTGGATAATCACGCTATGATTGCCGCTCAGATTCGCTGGGATAACGGGAGACGCAGGTTTGCCGTCCAGAGTGATGCTTTGTATCTTGCCACCGAAGCCGCTTACTTCGAGCGACAACACCGCCTGCCGATAGCGGAAATTGGTCAGCCTGCGCCTACCTTTGAGTGCTTCTGGAATCACCGGATGTAAGTGCAGCCCATCGACTTCAAACTGCATTCCGAAGAGCACGCGATACACCATCGCAAGGTTGCCGGCAACACTCCATAACTGCCGGTCAGAGTTGATTTCTGTTCCAACAGGGCTGCCTGTGTCCGCAACGAAGTTTTCTTTGTTGGTGAGAAAAAGCGCCGACTCGCGGTAGATCGAAGCAAGTCCGTACAACAACGCTCCGCCGTTTTCGCGCTTGGCAGCTGCAAGGTTTGAAAACGCCTGAACAAAAGGCCACACCGAGCGATTGTGATACGGCGGAATATTGGGCGTCTGCGGAAAAACAGTAGGCACGCCATAATCCATCAGCGGCTGCGAACGCAGTATCTCGTCCTGCTGCGCAGGTTCGGCGATATCGAAGAGCACAGCAAACGCCTCCCCCAGTGCCTCGGAACGCGGAGACAGCGACTGGTACACCCTGCCGTAAAGATACTGGCCGTAGTAACCACGGTCCTTCAGCCAAAACTGCTCATTGATTGCCGAGCGGATTCGATCGGCTCTCGCGCCCCAATCCTTAGCCGTGCCCTCAGAGAGCTGACCCAACTCCTTCGCCATCGCTTCGAGAATGCGATAGGCCCGATAGAAGACAGCGTTGGTTCCGACCTCTTTTGCACTATAGATATCGGCCGGCTCCATCCAGCGCGGGTAAGTCTGTTCGCGCCAATCGAGAAAGGTTGATTCGCCGCGAGCCAGCCCTGTCTCCGGATCGATAACCACCTGCTGATCGTCGAGGATGGAGTTGCGAATAACTTCATAACTTCGCTTGAGCCATTCGCGATCATCCGTCGTCAGATAAATCTCCCACGCCGCCAGCGCCCACGTAACTCTGTCCGAAGATACAGGCCACGAGCCACCGGTTCCTGTATCCTGCACAATGCGGTCGCGCTTAACTTTGTGCAGCAGACTCGCTTTGGCCGCCTCGGGCTGTATCGCCGCCAGCGAGAGCAGAATGCTGTAGCTGACGTCGCGCGTCCAGACGCCCTGCCACTTTGCTCCGGCGTTAAATGCCCCGTCAGATCGCGTGTCCAGCACTAACTCTTCGAGAGACAGGTTATAGAGCGCGTCGAGCAACATGTAATCCGAACTCACTTGCGGAAATTGCTCGATGCTATGCGTAAGACTCCACTTCCTGATCGCACCGGGCTGGTTTCCTTCCTCAGACTGCGCCGAGTCGACAGGGTAAGTGGACTCGATCTCCGAACGGGAAAGAGCGTGGGCTGAGTAAAGCCCTTCCTCGACGTGATCGGGCCAGAGCGCATATCGCTCGTTTTCATAGATAGGCTTGGCGGACTGAGCAGATGTTTCCAATGGCATCATCACTATGACCAGCATGCACCCGATCAGCGGCGCAAAGCAGGTGCCTCCGCGAACGAGCCCACGGTACGCCGCTCTGATGAAGTTGTCTCGGGAGTCTAGCCTCATCGTTGCCTCCATCCAGCCGCGCTGAGCTACTTCGGCCGCAGCAGTTCAAAGCGTTCACGCGTGTGAACCCAGGTGTTGCCGGCCATGCGGCCCACCGCATCCAGCTTCGCCGGATCGATACGAAAGTTCTCTTCAAGCTCCGCATTTACGTGGAAACGCACAATCTGCCCGATGACAATCACTCCCGCCCCCGGCTCGTGGCTGGTGAAGACGATCTGCATCAGTTTGCACTCCATCTGCGCAGGCGACTCAGCAACCCGCGGCACACCGACGGCCTCACCCGGGATGGGTGTAAGTCCTGACAAGACAAACTCATCGACCTCAGGGCCCACGTCGGCGGCGGTCGTATTGGTCGCCGCAGCAATCGCGTCCGAGACGATATTGATGACAAACTCCCCCGTCTGCTCGACATTGCGCAGGGTATCTTTCCGGTTATCGCCGCTGGAGCGCAGCGAAGGGCAGAACAGCACGGTCGGCGGATTGGACCCAACTCCGCAGAAAAAACTGAATGGAGCAACGTTGGGGACGCCGTCCTTGTCCACCGTCGAGACCAGCGCCACCGGGCGCGGCACAATGAGCCCGGTCATCAGCTTGTAAATCTCGTGCACCTTGTGGTCTGCGGGATTGATGCTGAGCATCTTCTCAGGAATCGGCATCGGAGAAGCGGAAGTCGAAGACATGCATACAGCTTAAACGGAATGACCCCTGCCTTTCCGGTTCGGGACAGTCGCAGATTTGATGCATAACGCGGTACGCCGTCGACAATATTTGCGCAGCGGTAACATTCCATCATGCACAATCATGTATGCAGAAGTTTCGGTTCGCCGGACTTTCGCTTCGAGGAGCCCCCTTGCCGCGCATTCACTTTCATTTGCAACTCGCCGAACTGAAGGACAAGATCCTGGCGATGGCGGCTCTGGCCCAGCAGGCCGTCGAGGCCTCTGTCGATGCCTATCTGCAAAGGGATGCCGGACTTTGCCAGTACGTCAGCGAAAACGAAACCGCCATCAACACCGCGCACCGCGCCCTCGATGAAATGGCCTACGAACTGCTCGCCAAAGAGCAGCCCATGGCCATCGATCTGCGCTTCATCCTCGCGGTGATCAAAATCAATGGCGACCTCGAGCGCATCGGCGACCAGTCGATGAGCATCGCCATCCGCACTCGCGACGTGCTTGAGTTGCCCGAAGTCCAACTCCCCGTAGACTTTGCCGCGATGGGCGAATACGCCAGCCGCATGATCCGAACGGCCCTGCAGGCGCTGCTCGAAGGCGACGCGCAGGTCGCGGATTCTGTGCGGCTGATGGACGACGAGATCGACCGCATGAATCGCCGCGCACAGGTCGATCTGCTCGATCTCATCCAGCGCAGCCCCGCCGACACCCCGCAGGCCCTCAACGGCATCCTTATCGCGCGCAACCTGGAGCGCATCGCCGACCACGCCACCAACATCGCCACCGACGTGATCTTCTGGATCCGCGGAGCCGACGTCCGCCACGAGCTAAGCCTGGCATCGGACTAGAACCTCAGTACGCAAGCCGGATTGGGTCGACCTTGAGCGTCATTTAGACAACCTCACCTCTCCACCTTTCGGATGAGCGCAGGCTTACGTAGATCCGTGCGCGAAGTCTAATTGGGAGAGGCTAGGGAATTTCACACAGCACTCTGCGTCGGATTCCCCATATTTGCCGGCGTCACGCGATGGAAAGGATGCTTCATGCCGTCCCCCTCACTGGCCCCCGCCAGTGCAATTGACTCCAAAAGCACCCGCACGCGCGCCAATTCCTACGCTTATGAACGTTGCGTCAACCCGCGCTGGGTAAACCTCCTCGATTTGCTTGACCTCAACAGCACCTACACAAAGTGTCAGGGTGAGGTACTGCATACCTCCGACGGCCGGCAAATTCTGGATTTCCTCAGCGGCTATTGCGTTTACAACGCCGGGCACAACCATCCCGCGATCGTAGACGCGCTGCACCGTGAGTTGGATCAGTCTGGCCCATCGATGCTGCAGAGCCACATCAGCTCCTCAGCCGGAGAGCTGGCGGAACGCTTGCTCAAGCTGGCCGGCGGGCGCGTCACGAAGGTCTACTTTGCCACCTCTGGCTCAGACGGAGTGGAGACGGCAATCAAGTTCTCCCGCGCACACACCGGGCGCAGCGGACTGCTGGCGGCTCGCGGAGCCTTCCACGGCCTGACCTGCGGAGCGCTCGCTTTGATGGACTCCGGCTTCTGGTCCGATGGATTCGGTGAAATGATCCCCGGCGTCGAGTTCGTGGACTTCGGAGACCTCGCCCAGTTGGAAACGCAGTTGGCTACCAAACGCCATGCCGCGCTCATTCTCGAGCCGATTCAGGGAGAAGCGGGCATCGTGCTTCCGCCACCTCGATATCTGGCCGAGGCGCAAAGGCTATGCCGCAAGTACGGAACAGTCTTCGTACTGGATGAAGTCCAGACCGGTCTGGGGCGCACTGGACGGTTCCTCGCCGCGCACCACTACGGAGTCGAACCGGACATGGTGATTCTCGCCAAGGCACTCAGCGGGGGCTTGGTTCCAGTGGGCGCAGTGCTGATGACAGACGCGATTTACGACAGCGTCTACACATCGCTGAAGCGGGCCATCGTGCACACGTCCACCTACTCCGAATCGGGCCTGGGCATGCGCGCAGGCATCGCCACACTCGATGTCCTCGAAGACGAAGGACTGGCCGCTCATGCCCTCGTGCAAGGCGAAGCTTTCCGCGAACAACTGCGCACAGCACTTGCGCCCTTCGAGATGGTTCGCGAGGTGCGCGGCTTGGGCTACTTCTCAGGAATCGTCTTTGGCCCGCCGAAGTCGCTCGGTCTTCGCCTGAGTTTTGAGGCATTCGCGCGCATTCATCCAGCCATGTTTGGGCAGATGCTGGTGATGCGAATGTACCGCGAACACGGGATTCTGACCCAGATCTGCGGCAACAACTTCCTCGTCCTCAAAGCCGCGCCACCGCTCAACTCTTCGCCTGAATCGCTAGTGTCCTTTGTCACAGCCATCAGAAGCGTAATGGAATATGTACATTCTTCGCGCACCTTCTGGGCAGATGCACTTTCACTGGCGGCGCGAGCAGTGAGGATTTGATTTTGCGCACTCGAATTCCGCTGTATTACCGCACTTAACCCCCGAATGCGAAACAATGGCTCTGGAGCAGTACACGACTGATGAAGATTGTCGCAACGACCACCGCGTTTCCACCGTACTACTTCACCCAGGACGAAGTTCTAACTGCACTTAAGACCTATTGGGACAAGGGCATGGAAAACGCCGCCGTACTCGAGCGCCTTCACTCGCGCACCGGCGTCGAAGGCCGCTACTTCTGCCGCCCGCTCGCCGAATACTACTCTCTCGACACCTGGGGCAAGACCAACGACGTCTGGATCGAAACAGCCGAAAAACTCGGCGAGCAGGCGCTCTGTACCCTGCTGCGGGAAAGCAAGCTCCCCCCGGAAAAGATCGGCACCATCATTTCCGTCTCGGTGACTGGCATCGCCTGCCCCTCGATCGAGGCGCGCCTCATCGACAAGCTGCACCTGCCGCAACATATCAAGCGCACGCCAATCTTCGGCCTGGGCTGCGTCGCCGGCGCCTCAGGCATCGCGCGAGCGGCGGACTACGTGAGAGCCTATCCCGATCAGGCCGCGATCCTGCTCAGCGTGGAGCTCTGCTCCCTCACCTGGCAGCGCGACAACATTTCAGTGCCAAATCTGATCTCATCCGGCCTCTTCGGCGACGGCTGCGGAGCCGTGCTCATCGCCGGCTCGGACCTCGCCGACGAGCTGGGCTATGAAGGGCCAACAATCGTTGCCAGCCAGGCCACCTTCTACCCGGATACCCACGATGTAATGGGTTGGGAGATCTCCGAGAAGGGCTTTCGCATCGTGCTCTCAGCCGATGTGCCGACAGTGGTCCGCGAACACCTCGGCAAGAACGTCGACGACTTCCTCGCCACCCGCGGCCTCGAACGCAGCGACATCGGCACCTGGATCATGCACACCGGCGGCCCCAAAGTTCTCGAAGCGAACGCCGAAGCCCTCGGCCTGACCCGCGAAGACTTCGCCTTCAGCTGGGATGCGCTGCGGCGGGCAGGCAATCTCTCGTCAGCCTCAGTGCTGATGGTTCTGAACGACGTAATGCGCAAGCATCGCCCGGCCAAAGGAACGCGCAGCCTGCTGGTGGCCATGGGCCCTGGATTCTGCTCGGAGATGGTGCTGCTTGAGTGGTAAACATTTGACGACCGAAGTATTGATTGTCGGCGGCGGCCCCGCTGGGCTGGCGGCGGCTCTGGCTCTGCGCCAACGCGGAGCCAGCGTCACGGTGGCCGACGCGATGAAGCCGCCGATCGACAAAGCCTGCGGCGAGGGGCTGATGCCGGATTCCCTGCGCGAGCTGGCGCAGCTCGGCGTCGATCTCTCAGTGGATGACGGCGCGGGTTTTCGCGGTATCCGCTTTGTGAACCATCACATCGGCCGCGACGGCGCATCGAACACCCGGCGCAATGTCGAAATGGTCACGGCGCAGTTCCCTTCAGCACAATCTACGCCCGAGACAGGAATAGGACTGCGACGCCAGCTACTCCATGGCCGGCTGATCGAGCAAGCCGAAGCAGCCGGAGTGGTCCTGCGTTGGCAGAGTCCGGTGCAATTGAAGACCAACGGCCAAGTGCTGATTGCCGGAGAGCCCGCTCAATATGACTGGCTGATCGGGGCCGACGGGCATGGCTCCCGTGTGCGGCGCTGGGCCGGCCTGGAGCGAGGCTCAATCCTGAGCAGAAGGGTTGGATTCCGACAACATTTTTGTATCGAGCCGTGGAGCCCCTATGTCGAAGTGCATTGGGGAAACACCGGTCAGGCCTACGTCACCCCGGTAGGTCCAAACGAAGTCTGCGTTGCAACCATTGCTCGCGGCTCGCACTTTCGCTTCGAAGCGATGCTGGCCGAGCTGCCGGTGCTTGCCGCGAAACTGGCCGGCCGCGCCGCGACGGATGCTGTTCCCGTCGACCGCGAGCGGGGAGCAGTAACCACCACCCGGCGCCTTGAACGAGTCGCACGAGGCAAAGTGATTCTGGTCGGCGACGCATCCGGTTCTGCCGACGCAATTACCGGCGAAGGCATGGGCATGGCCTTTCGCCAGGCCCTGCTACTGGCGGAGTGCCTCGAAGCCGGAAAACCCGAGCGCTACAACCGCCTGCATCCCGACATCCTCCAGTTGCCGCAGACCATGGCCCGCGTAATGCTCCTCATGGATCGCTCCGAAGCCTTTCGCAACCGCGCCATTCACATGCTGGCTTCGGAGCCGGCGCTGTTCTCCCGCATGCTGGGCGTGCATCTCGGTTCGGAGTCGCTGCTGCGTTTCGTCGCTTCCCGCGGCCTCGAAGTCGCGTGGAGACTGGCCGTGCAATCCAGCTCAACGCAGGCGCACGCCACCGCAACCTGAGCTGAATTACTGGAAAGATAAGACTTAAAGACCATGAAGATCTCCCGCACATTCGCGCTTCCCGGTATCGCAGTCCTTTGCCTCACTGCATCCGTGTGGGCCAACGCCCAGCAGCCCGCTTCCGATCGAATGCATCTACATCTGGACCCGGCGACCACCGAGGTTCACTACACCCTCAAAGACTCCATTCACACTGTTCACGGAACCTTTCATCTGAAGGGCGGCGAAATCACCTTCGACACGCACAGCGGCGCAGCTCAAGGAGTGATATCCGTCGAAACCGCCTCCGGCGCAAGCGGCAACGATACCCGCGACGGCAAGATGAAGCGCGATTATCTCGAGACGCCCAGGTTTCCCCTGGCCACCTTTGAGCCGCAAAAGGTCACCGGCTTCAACCCCGCAGCCGATACGCAAAAGATCTCCGTTGCTGGATCACTTACCCTTCACGGCGGCGCTCATCCCATGACGCTGGAGTTTGAAGTCACCCATAGCGGCATGCAGATTACGGCCATCACTCACTTCCCTATCCCCTTCGTCGCCTGGGGCATCAAAGACCCGAGCATCCCCTTTGTGAAGGTGGAAAAAGAAGTAGCGATGGACATCAACGCCAAAGGAAGTCTGACGGCCGAGAAATAAGAAGCCAACAGTCCGTCGTGTAGCACCGGATTCCGAACAGCGATGCTTAAAAAGTGCTGAGCATGCGTTGCCTTTGCCTGGCGGGCAGTCCAATTGACGTGTTTTGTGGATCAGGACTAGATTGCATTGATACGGGGCCGCTGTCCTTCGGAGGTTCCACATGGATAGGATTCGCTTGATCGTTGCAGCTTGCGGCATCTCTTCCTGCCTTGTCATGGTCAGCTGTGGCGGGGGAAACCGGATGCTTGATTCCATCTCCATCACTCCTGCAAAAGCAATAGCGCAAAACGGCAAAGCGCAGTTTGTCGCTACGGGCATGTTTAGCTCGTCGCCAACCGTTGTCACTCCATTGCAGGTGAACTGGTCCGGACCGCCTGTGCCGGCCGCAGATGTCTGCGCTCCCGTCGCGTGCGGTGGCGGAATCAGCAGCAACGGCCTGGTCTCCTGTGGCATTGGCTACACCGGAACAGTAACCATCACTGCCAGTGCGCCGAGGGATCCGACACTCCCTCTCTCGGCGCAAAACGTACCGATGGTGACAGCTAAAGCATTGGTGACATGTCCGACTACGACGGGTCCATAAGCTCCGCAAAGGTGCAAGCGCAACCGACTACGCCAAAGCAAGAATCCAGATCAGCGCAGAGTCGCCAAAGCCGGATACAGCTTTCGCCATTGCTCGTAGCCTGCGGCGTATGCCGCCACCCACTCCGGATCAGGCTCAATACGCTCAGCCACAGTAATCCCCGCGGCACAGGCAGCATCTAGATCAGGCCATGCTCCGGCACCGACACCAGCCATGAGCGCAGCGCCAAAGGCTCCGCCTTCTTCCGCCGTGAGCACCTCGACGGCATGGCCGTAGACTCCGGCCTGAATCTGCCGCCACAGCGCTCCCCGCGCTCCTCCGCCGCCCAGACGAATCCCGTTGACCGGAATGCCCAAAGCCGCAAAGAGCGAAAAAGTGTCCTGCAGCGAATAGGCGACGCCCTCCAGCACCGCCCGCACAAAATGCGCAGCCGTGTGTGTCGTGGAGATTCCCGCGAAAGCGGCGCGCACCGCAGGGTCAAGGTGCGGAGTGCGTTCTCCAAGCAGATAAGGCGCCCATTCAAGCCCATCGCTGCCGGGGGCTACCTTCGCAGCGGCCTCAGTCAACTGGTCGTAATTCTCACCCGGGAAGAAAGTCTCTTTCAGATAGCGAAAGCTCAGCCCCGCGGACTGCGTCACGCCCATCACATGCCATCGGCCCGGCACTGCATGGCAAAAGGTATGCAGCCGGCCCTTGGGATCCTTGATCGGACTCGCAGTAGCCGCAAACACCACTCCCGAGGTGCCGATGGTAGCCGAGACCGACCCCGGCTGCAGAATCCCCATGCCCACCGCGCCCGCCCCCTGATCGCCTGCCCCGGCCACTACCGGAGTTCCGGCAGTTAGGCCAGTAAGCGAAGCAGCTTCAAGCGAGATGGATGCGCAAACCGCCGGTGATTCAAAAACTTCAGGCAGCCAGTCTTCGGGGATGCCAGCCGCAGCCGCGACTTCAGCGGACCAGCGGCGGTTCGTCACATCCAGCAGCAGCGTTCCGCTGGCCTCCTGCACATCGATGGCGTACTTGCCGGTGAGGCGAAAACGCACATAATCCTTGGGGCAGAGGATATGCGCAGTCCGCGCAAAAATCTCAGGCTCATGCTCCTTCACCCACAACAGCTTGGTCAGCGTAAAGTTGGGCAGCGCCGGATTGCAGGTGAGTTCGATCAGCCGCTCGTAGCCGATCTCTTTCGTCAGCCAGTCGCACTGCGGCTGTGTGCGAGTATCGCACCAGATCAACGAAGGGCGCAGCACGATGCCATCCTTGTCGAGCATAACGGCGCCATGCATCTGCCCGGTAAGACCCACTCCAGCGATGGGCTGATGCGGCGCTGGAGCGGCAGCAATGGCCGCCTTGATCGCGATAAGCGCAGCTCGCCACCAGTCCTCAGGATCCTGCTCAGCCCAACCCGGATGCGGCGTGCGAAACGGCGCGTGCTCCTCCGACGCAGAACTGACCACCTTCCCCTGCTCATCCACAAGGACTGCCCGCGTACCGCTCGTGCCCACATCCATTCCCAGAAACCACATCGCCGAACCGCCTTCCTAAATCGCTTTTCTAAAGCCCGTTGACACTGCGCAGGTCAGGATAGCAGGGTTCGGGCCAAAGGGGAAAGAATTCCCACTCCCGCCCCTCTATACAGCATGACCGCACCAACGCGATGTGACACTCGTCCTGGCTATTTGCTGTGCTCAGGCACGAGAATGGCTGTGAGGCAGCTTCCACTGCCGGGAGAATTCTGGATGAACGATCTTGCAACTCTCGCTGAATCGGTGACCGTCGACCCGCTGGTAGGGCACCCGGCGGATTATCACGTCTTTCATCAGTTCCTGGAGCGCTGCCAGTCCCTCCCTGCCATCACGACCTCGGTCTGCTGGCCAGACTCGGACGTCGCCCTGCGCGGCGCTGTCGAAGCAGCCGAAGCCGGAATCATCAAACCCGTCCTCGTCGGCCCGGAAGTCGAATTGATTGAGCTTGCGAAGAAGATCGGAGTCTCCATCCAGGGCTACCCGATCGTCGAAGCGGCCACCGAAGAGCAGGCAGCAGAGTTAGCTGTTGCTCTTTGCCGCAACGGCCAGGCCCAGGCCATGATGAAAGGCAGCCTGCACACCGACGTGCTGATGCGCGCCGTCATGGCTCGCGACTCCGGCCTGCGAACAACCCGCCGAATCTCCCACGTCTTCGTCATGGATACTCCAGCCTACGCCCGCACCGTCCTGATCACCGACGCTGCGGTGAACATAGAGCCGGAGCTCGAAGACAAAGTCCACATCGTCCAGAACGCTATCGACCTGGCCCACGCCCTCGGTATCCCGGAGCCCAAGGTGGCCCTGCTCTCGGCAATCGAGACCGTCAACCCCAAGATCAAGTCCACCCTCGACGCCGCCGCCCTCTGCAAGATGGCCGAACGCGGCCAGATCACTGGCGGCATTCTCGATGGACCGCTGGCCTTTGACACCGCCGTCAGTGCCAAAGCAGCGCAGATCAAGGGTCTGGTATCGCCCGTTACCGGCCAGGCCGACATCCTTGTCGTACCCGACCTCGAATCGGGAAATATGCTGGCAAAACAGTTGGAGTACCTCGGCGGCGCACAACTCGCCGGTATCGTAGTCGGCAGCAAAGTCCCCGTGATCCTCACCAGTCGTGCCGACTCCGCCGCAACGCGCCTGACCTCCTGCGCTGTTGCCCTGCTGCTCCACTACGCCAACCATCCGCTGGAAGAAGCCTGAGAAAAGAGCAGGCAGAAAGCGGCCCGAGGATGGTTCCTCCTCAGGCCGCTTTGACTGCACCCGAATCCGACCTACTCTGCAGCGTTGATCGCTCCCTCAAGCGGCGTCGACTCCGAAGAATCGCCCACATGGATAACGAACTTCCCGGCATCCATCTTCCACGCCTTCACCGTCTCATCCCAATACGAGAACGAACGCGCGTCGAGGCTGAGAGTGACATGTTTCGTCTCACCCGGCGCAAGGCGAACTTTTTCGAATCCCTTCAACTCACGCTCAGGCCGCTTCACCTTCGCTCCGGGCTCCGAAACATAAAGCTGTGCGACCTCGGCTCCAGCAACGCCGCCGGTGTTAGTCACGTCAAATGAAACTTCTGCTGTACCGCCAACTTTCATCGACTCCGGCGCCTTCAGATTCGCAAACGAAAACGTCGTGTAACTGAGCCCATAGCCAAAGGGATACAGCGCATGCCTACCCGTAGTCGTCCAGTAGCGATAACCAACCATCAGCTTATCGTCGTACTTCACATGCGGAATGCCATCCGCTTCCTTCTTCGAATAGTAGTAGTTGTAGGACGGATTCTCCTTCCAGTCCTTGTCGAACGTGACCGGCAGCTTTCCCTCAGGATTGATCTTTCCGAGCAGCGCCTCCGCGATCGCCGTGCCGCCCTCCTGCCCGGGATAGTAAGTCATCAGCAGCGACGGAACCTTGTCCAGCCAGCGATGTACATCCGCCGCACCGCCGCCAGTAAGCAGCACCGCAGTTTTGGGGTTGGCTGCGACCACCGCTTCGATAAGCGCATCCTGCCCCCATGGCAGTTCGAAGGTACGGTCGTAGCCTTCGCTCTCCGTGCTGGCATCGAAGCCAATCGATAGCACCACCGCATCGGCAGACTTCGCCAGCCGTTTCGCGTCGTCAGAAACAAGGCTCGCCTCGGGCGCCAGACCCAGCGCCAGTCGCACCCCCGGCGTGTGTGGCACATAGTCGGCAACGATGTGAATGCTCTGGCCCGCAGTAAGATCGATCGTCGTCGACAGCGGAATCTGCCCCTCGCGATGCGGCTCTTCGATTAACTGCTTCCCGTCCACCTTCACGACAAACGAATCTTCGCCGTTCGCCGCAGCCAGCAGCAGATACCTCCCGTTCTGCGCAGGCTTGTATGTCGCGGTATAACGCAGGCTGCGCGGGTTAGGATCAGTCGCGTCCCACTCCGCCTCCTTGAGGTCGTTGATCTGCGCCTGCCTGCTCACCTCAGCCTTGCCGGTGAACTCATGATTGGCAAATGTTTCAACACGCACGCCGCCTTCGAAATGCGTATTGCCGAAGATCTCTCCCACCGCAGGCAGTCCACGCGCATAGACCACGTTCACGCCCGACTGCGCCGCAAGATTGGTCAGTCCCGTAAGAATGCTCACCGGCTCAAAGGCCTGAGCCTGCGACGATCCACCGCCACCGGTTACCGCCGGATAGGCATCCGGGCCAATCAAGGCAATCGTCTTAAGCTTGCCTGTATCAATGGGAAGAAAATGCCCGTCGTTCTTCAGCAGAGTAAGACTTTCGCGCGCGCCGGCCAGCGCAATCGCCCGATCCGCGATCGAGTACAAAGGCAGAGAATCAACCGCCTGAGGACGAGCGTTCGGACCGATAAATCCGTAGCGATACGCCACCCGCAGCAACCGCAGAATCTTGTCATCGATTGTCGCTTCCTTCACCGTGCCCGCCTTGACCGCCGGCAGCAGCTTCTCCTTATTCATGAACTTGGCATACGGCATCTCAAAATCGAGGCCATTGTTGGCCGCGCCTACAGCATCGTAAGTCGCGTCCCAGTCCGACATCAGCACGCCCTGGAAATTCCACTCCCCCTTGAGCACCTTCAAATTGAGAAACTCGTTCTGCGTCGCGTGCACCCCGTTGAGCAGGTTGTAGGAGTCCATCACCGCGTCAACCTTTGCCACCTTGACCGCAGCTTCGAATGCCGGAAGATACAGCTCCCGCAGCGTGCGCTCATCTACATCCGAACTGACATTATGGCGGTCATACTCCTGATTGTTGGCAGCGAAGTGCTTCACCGTCGCGCTCACACCCTGCGCCTGCATACCCTCTATATATGGCACCGCAAGGTGCGCATTCAGATACGGATCCTCCGAAAGATACTCGAAATTCCGGCCACTCACCGGCGAGCGAGAGATGTTCACGCCCAGCGCAAGCAGAAAGTGCACCCCGCGAGCGCGGGCATCGCGACCGAGGCCTTCGCCCACTTTGCGAGCCACTGCCGGATCCCACGTCGCCGCCAGCGCCGCTCCGCCGGCGTAGGCCGTCGTCGGCCCCCAGGTCCGCACGCCGAGCGGCCCATCCGACATCTTGAAGCGCGGCAAATCCACCGAGGGGATCGCCTTCGTGAACATGCTGTCGGCGCCGCCGAGCAATTCGATCTTCTGCTCCAGCGTAAGCTTGGCCAGCAAAGCATGGGCCATGGCCTCAATCTCCGGGGAATCCGGCACCGGCCCGGACAGCACGACCGGCTGGGCCTGCGCTGCTAGAACCACGCCGAATCCTGGCGGCGACACCAGCGTGAGAGCAGTGCAAATGATCCGAAACAGTGTTGAGCCAGAAAGTCTGAATTTGGTGTGCATATCGCTGAGAAGGCTAAACCTCCCGGCGGCACGTTGGCAAAAGCATTCTCAGCAATCCTCGATTGCCGAAAAGGACCGAATGCTAAAAACAGCGCCCGTCTACGCCCGCATTCCCTCCCCGCGCGCAATCCAGCAAAGGCATTCTTCCGCCGCTCTCCCCCTGAGTTGAATGCACACGCGCATGAACGAAGTATGTGACGGGCACCCGAAACATGCCACTTGCGCAAATCCGCACCTAATCGCTTTGGTTTGAGTAACCGCTATAAAGGAAAGTTATTCGGGGACAATGCGTAGTACCACAACAGCCCCTGGTGGCCGCCTTTTTCTATTGCATTTTTAACTCAATTATCACTATGTTTGTGCATGGAACCCACCAAACAGAATTTCCATCCCTATACCTGTAAACACCTGGACAAATACTGAACCCCGTTGTGTGCGCGCTTGCGCACCGGCAGTCTCGCATCCGCTTACTACTCTTTTTCGGAACGCGAACAGGACCTTTTTACCTGATTTTCCTTTGGAGGACGTACGCATGAAGTCTAGCAGTCTTCGTAGTCTCCGCAATACCCTCGGCACAGCAGCGCTGCTGCTGGCCCTGGCCGTGGCACTACCCTTCAATGCACTCGCGCAAACTTTCCGCGGTGGCATCAACGGCACCGTAACGGACCAATCAGGCGCAGTAGTTCCCGGCGCAACCATCAATGCTGTGGAGACAGATACCAACGTTTCTCATAAGACAATCAGTTCCTCCGGTGGAGAATTCTCCTTCCAGGAAATGCCGCTCGGCACCTACTCCATCACCATTACCGCTTCCGGATTTGAGAGCGAAAAGGTAAACGGCATTCCCGTCACAGCCGGCGTCATTTACACCCTGCCGGTGAAGTTGAAAGTTGCTTCGGCCGGCACAGAGGTTGTCGAAGTATCCGCCGCAGCGTATACGCTGGATACAACAACCACTACCCAGACCACAATCATCGACAGCAAAGCGGTGGATGAAATTCCACTGAACGGACGCGACTTCACCCAGTTCCTCACGCTCACCCCCGGCTTCTCCGACTCCGGCGCGGGTGGATACGGGTCTCTGAACGGTACGCGCGCCAACCAGATGAACTGGCAGATCGACGGCGTTGACAACAACGACATCTGGCACAACATCCCGGCTGTCAACCAGGGCGGCGTCTCGGGTATTGCCGGTATCGTGCTGCCCATCGATGCGGTTGAGCAGTTCTCAGCGCAGACGCTGGCCTCTCCTGAAACAGGCCGCAATCCGGGCGGTACGGTGAGTCTCGGTCTGAAGTCGGGCACAAATCAGCTTCACGGCTCGGCATACTACTTCAACCGTAATGAGGCTCTCGGCGCGAAATCCCCTTTCAGCGCTACCAAGCAAAAGGTTCGGAACTATAACTGGGGCTTTTCCGCCGGTGGGCCGTTTCTCAAGGACAAACTATTTGGCTTCATAACATTTGAGAAACAGCGCTTTGTCATCGGCATTCCTGAGCAGAGCACCGAGCCATCTACAGCGTGGCAGGGTCTGGCAACCGATCTGCTTTCCGCTAACGAAGCACCAGTCAACCCCGTATCAACCGCATTGCTCACCGCGCTGTACCCCTCCTATGCTCTGAGCTCACCGTTTGGAGTAGATAACTACAACAGTCCCGACCCTGAATTTGGCTACAGCTACAACGGCGTAGCCAAGATCGATTACGCAATCAATCAGACGAACAACCTTTCCTTCCACTGGTTCGCCGGCCAGGGAAACCAGGTAGCGCCCGTGGGCTCTACTCTTCTCTCGTATTATGAGGTCGCCCCGATCCACGTGCAGAACTATCAGCTCACCTATAACCACACCTTCTCGCCGTCGCTGACCAATCAGGTGGTGGCGGGCGTTAACTATTTCAATCAGGTCTTCAATGACAACAAGACCGGCTTCAACGTCGCCCAATATGGTTTTGTGACTGGTTCGCCTTTTACGGATGCTCCCAACCTGAAGATCAAGAACTTTGACCCGACCGGTGAGACGCCTCCTGAGGGACGCAATGACATTACCGGACAAATCGGCGATAACCTCTCGTGGGTAAAGGGCAAGCACGAGATGAAGATGGGCGGTGAATTCCGCAAGGTGCAGTTGAACGAGTTCTACCACCGCAAGGCACAGGGCTCCTTCACATTCACAGGCACAGACACAAACGGCAACTATCTTTACAGCACCGACGGCTTGTCGGCGGCCGATCAGGCTTTGGTGAGCGACTCAACCATCCTGAGCCGGGCTGAGTCGTTGGCTGCTTTCCTCAATGGCCAAATCAACGTTGGCGCGATCACCGTCGGCAATCCTGAGCGCCTCGTCTACGTCAACACTCTGGCCTTCTTCGCGCAGGACTCTTTCCAGATGACCTCCAAGTTCAACTTGAACTATGGCATTCGCTGGGACTATGAAGGGCCGCTCCACGATAGCAAGAAAGACCTTTCCGTCTTCCGCCCCAGCCTTGGCGGCATTGCTTTCCAAGGCGATCAGATTTCGTCGGTCTACGATCCCAAATACACCAACTTCAGCCCGCGCGTAGGTTTCTCTTATCAGGCGACCAGAAACACGGTACTTCGTGGCGGCGTTGGACTCTATTTCGACACACCCAACATCAATCCATTCCTCGATAACCGTCCGGGCAATGCAGCGCCGAACGGCCTTGAAGGAAATCCCGCTGGAGCAAGCCCTGTTCAGACACTCTCCAAGGACTTCTACCAGATTCAAAGCGGAGTAAACCCGTTTGCAGCGGCAACCTGCACCGCCGATACACCCTGCGGAGTTTTCTCAGTCGCCAAGAACTTCCGCCCATCGAGCGACCTCAACTATAGCCTCCAGATCGAGCAAAGCCTTACGCCCAAGGTAATCGCCCAGGTTGGATTTGTCGGAAGCCAGGGACGTCACTTGCTTTCGATCCTCGATCTCAACCAGGGCTATCTCGACCTGACTGGCGAGAAGACACTGCAGCAGACGCGCCCCTACTACAGCACCTTCCCGTCCTACGGCAACATCAACGAAATTCAAAGCATCGGTGACTCCAACTACGCGTCGCTCCAGGCCACTCTGCGAGCCTCCAATCTTCATCATTTCTCCGCCCAGGCTGCCTACACCTGGTCACACAGCTTCGACGATGTCACCGCCTACCGTGGAGCGTTGCCGCAAGACAGCTTCAATTTCAAAGGAGACTACGGACAGAGCGACTTCGACAACCGCAACATCTTTGTCGGCGCAATTTCCTACGAAGCTCCGGGATCGAAATTCTTGCCCGTCCTGACCAAAGGCTGGCAGGCGAACACCAAGTTCTCCTTCCACTCAGGTTTGCCTTTCTCAGTTTTCACGGACGATCAGACGGACGGCACGCTCGAAGGAACACAGCGAGCCAATCAAATCAGCAATCCCTACGCGGGCGGCAAGCAGGAGAAGGTTAACGGACAATGGCTCAACCCAGCAGCATTTGCAGATCCGGCAGCCGGACAATATGGCACATCCAAACGAAATGCGTACGTAGCCCCTGGCTATGGAGACGTTGATCTATCGGTGTTCAAGAACACCAAAATCACCGAGCGAATCAATACGCAGCTTCGCTTTGAGATGTTCAACGTCTTCAATCGCATCAACTTTGCGCCTCCGCTGGCGACAGGCTCCGGATCGTACAACCCCAACTACACAACGCCAAGCGGCTTGACCCTGTATGACACCATTGGCGACTTCAACGGCGCGCCGGGCATCGGCGCTGGCGAACCATTCAACATGCAGGTTGGTTTGAAGGTTACCTTCTAAACTGACTCGCTCCAGCCGCACCATAAAAGGCGTCCGAGAGATCGGGCGCCTTTTCTATTTACATCGTAAGCTGCAACACAGACTACAAAGAGAAAGGCCCCAGCATCTTCGCTGGGGCCTTTCCTCTTGCAGGTGCTTGGTTGACTTACGAGAGATACGTAAACGGCGTCTTGCGCATACGCTCGTGCAGCGGCTCCGGCTTTAGCCCGGCAGTCGAGGAGCTCATCACTTCCTTGAACGCCGTCTGGAAGGCTGCCATCTCCGCCTGCGTGCCAACCGTGATACGCACATAGGTCGGCCATGCCTCCCATGCGCGGCCGATGTAGATGTCCTTCTTGGCCATGGCGGCAATCACTTCCTTGCCGGGACGCTTGACGTTGACCATGTAGCAATTGCTCTGCGACGGAGTGTACTCGAAACCATTGCTCTTGAGCCATGCCAGGTTGTCCACCCGAATGTCGCCAATGATCTTCTTGCGCGCCGGTACCAGAGAACCATCGATCAGGCTTGCCTTCGCGGCGGCGATCGTCGTCACCGGCAGCGAGTTCTGCCCGAAGTAGTTGAGCTTCTTGATCAGATCCGGGCGGCCGATGGCAAAGCCAAGGCGAAGACCAGCCATGCCATAGAGCTTCGAGAAGGTGCGCAGAATAATCACATTCTTGCCATCCTTCACCATATCGAGACACGGAGTCGCGTCCGAGAGATGAATGTAAGCCTCGTCGATCAGGATGACCGTGTCCTTCGGCGCACCCGCGACGATGGCCTCGATATCCTTGCGAGACGTAATCGTGCCCGTCGGGTTGTTCGGGTTGCAGACGTAGATCACGCCAGGATTCGCGGCGGCCGCGAGCAGAGCCTTCGGATCGTGTGTCGCGGCGCCCTTCGGGTCGGCCAGCGGCACCTTGATCGTCTGCGCGCCGTTGCCCGCGGCTGCCCACCAGGGAGCCTCGAACGTGACGTCGGCAGTAACCAGCGGCCTGTCTTTCGAGGTGAAGGCCAGAACTGTGTATTGCAGCGGCTCTCCGGAGCCGGCATAAGCCATCACAGACTCAGGATCGAGCCCTTCCTGCTTGGCGAACGTCTCCATCAAATCGAGCTGCATAGGAAATAGATAGCGGCCTCCCTGGGGAATCGTCGCTGCCAGCGCTGTGCGCGCGGACTCCGAGGGTCCAAGGGGATTCTCGTTGGCGTCGATATGGATGCCGGATTCGGGCTTGGCAAATTTCGGGCGCTGGGCAAAGGCAAGATGAGCTTCGGTCAATCCAGTAACGGAGGCAAGCGCCGACCCGGCGGCGGCAATGCGCATGAACGAGCGTCGTGACAAACCGCTACAAGCGGAAGGATCGAGACTAGGAGATGGCATAGGTGTAACTCCTGAAATACGAGATAGGTGAGGACCAACAACTGGAATAGCGCTGGGAGCGCGCACGAAAGTAGCTTGCTGTATGTGCCGGAGATTGCGAGGTAGGCGCCATACTTCAAGGTAGCCTCATACGATTGGGATGACAAGGATGAAATTACGAAAGAAAGTCTTTTCCAATTGAAGGATGAGCCTGAAGTGAGCGAAGTTCAGGCGAAGTGGTGAAGGTCCTTTCGGGTTTGATTTTGAGTCAGGTTAGCAGTCGCGACCGTGGCGGAGGGAATGTGGGA